>ERZ857745.13-NODE-13-length-252640-cov-28.927525_pt1 | contig 252640 bp, 242 predicted proteins | sample MGYA00519699_ERZ857745 | MGnify/ENA primary metagenome ERZ857745 (study PRJEB31778, sample SAMEA3449357) | human gut metagenome | biome: human gut; feature: human-associated habitat; material: faeces | place: United Kingdom | collected 2010/2012 ... | reverse complement strand
TTTTAGAATACATTATATTGCTCCTTTTTACCTACATTTCTGAATCTCGAATGCACTTTTTATATCATTATTTATTAAATAATATTTTGCATCTTAATTCTTATTTTTTGTTTATATTTTCTTATATTTAAAAAATATAAATTTATGTTATCTTCATCTTCAAAAAAATTTATATATTAAATCTTTACTTTTTTCCGGGGCCTTGTTGATCAGAAAACCAGTTTTACAATTTTATCATGTCATTTTTTTCTTCATTCATAATGATACAACAAATTACTATTTATCTGTCACTTCTATATATAATTATACCATCATTTTAGTAAATTTTATTACTAAATTTAAACATCCAAGATTCATCCAATATTTTTAAATGTATATCCAACTGTTGGAAATAAATTATAGATTTACAATTCCTTTAATTAGAAAGTATAAATAAAAAGCATGGTAGAGTTCTTCCATATTTTAACTCAATTTTGCAAGTGCAAAATAAGAAATAATAGCACTATAAATTCTTTATTTATAAGACATTAAGTACAATGGTGCTATCAATTCCTTTATCTAAACTACCCATATTAAATCATATAAATCATATTTCTTTATCCAAACATAATCATCTGCTTTTCCACAAATCAAAACATCAATATCATAATCAGAATTCCTGCCTCGTACAATAAACTTATCAAAAAATAATTATATAAAAAATATAATAACAAAAAAATTTACAATAAATTGTAAATTCTTATTATAATAAATACTATATAATCTAAAGTAATCCTAAACACCAACACTCATAGTCTCAGGTAAAGTACTTCCACCATCAATTACAATTCCTTGTCCAGTTATATAACTTGATTCATCGCTTGCTAAAAAAGCAGCTAATTCTCCCAGTTCCTCTATACTACCAAGTCTTTTCATTGGTATACCAATTCTTATTCCCTCAATTACACTCTTAGGATCATCACTATTTGAATCATTAGCAATACCATCTACCATAGGAGTCATAATATAACCAGGCATTATTGCATTTACTCTTATATTTCTCATAACTAATTCCATAGCTAACCCCTTAGTAAAGCCAATTAGAGCAGCCTTAGTTGTAGCATAAGCACACTCCCCTACATCAGCAACCATAGGACCAGTAACACTAGATAAATTTATTATACTACCATTATCATTAAAACAAGTAAGAGCAGATTTAGTCACATTCCAAGTCCCCTTAATATTAATATCCAAATGGAAATCTCTAACCTCATCACTCATTTCTTCAAAAGTTTCTAATTTAGCAACACCAGCGTTATTAACAAGAACATCAATATTACCAAATACTTCCTTTGTCTTTTTAATTGCTTCATCAACACTTACTTTATCCCTTATATCAGCACAAAAACCAATAACATTGTATCCATCATTTTTTAAATTAATAACAACATCATTTACTGACTTATCATAATCGATTATAGAAACCTTAGCACCATATTTTAAGAACACTTTAACAATACCAAGACCATTTCCCATCGCACCACCTGTAACTACACACACTTTATCTTTTAATTTCATAAATCCTCCTCTATTATAGAATATCAAAAAAATAACTAAATTAATAGTTATTTATTACAACCAGAAGTACAATAACTTGGAAATGAAGCCTTAATCATATCAGAAAGTCTTTTCTTAAGACCATCCAAATCTTCATTTTTCCAATATTCCTCTGGAGTCTCATATCCCTTAGTATCCAATGATGATTCATCATCAAAACCAACAATTTTACCATTATTTACAGCAATAACAGCAGGAACATATATTCTTTTATTCCCTTCATTATCATATTTTAAATAATCATTTAATAACTGGACAGTTTTTTTATAACCACTTGTATTATTTTTTCTATCATTTAAAATATTAAAATAATAAATCTTATCTAAATGTTCATTTATAGCAACTTCATTTAAATAAGGAATATACCCCCTACACCAAGGACATTCAGGAAAACCTAAGTATACAACACCAGTCCCATTCTCTAGAATTTTATTAATCTCATCTAAGTTTCTATATACAAAAACATTATTAACTGTAAAGTCATATTCTTTAGCAAATCTTTCGGCATCACTCATTTTATCTTTTTTAAATAAAAAACTTAATGAAATAATTAAAATCAAAACTGCAATAATTCCAAAAATAATATACACATTTTTCTTTGACATCTCCATTATTTTTTTCTTCACAAAAAATCACTTCCTAACAAAATAATTTTATTATAATATTTCAAAAATTTCTATAAATTTCAAGTTGATAAACTCAACTATCAGTTTAGTTACTAAAAAACTATATAAATTTCTATTTTATAAAATATTAATTATCTTCTAAACAAAATCTATCATTATTATCAATATAAATTAATCTCTTTTATAGCAATTATTATATATACTTTTCTATTGAATAATATTCATCAAAAGAAATTCTATATATTCCATTATAAGGTTGTTCAATAAAATATTTATTCTTTTTCTTATAAATAAACAAAGTTAAAATACTACTTTCACTATATTCAATATTTATTTTTATTACGTTTTCAGCATTTACAGGACTATCTTGTACACTTTTACTAGTTGTAGTTCCTTTAACTTTACTTATAATAAACATAATATCTTTAATTTTTTCTTGTTCTTCTATCATAACTATCTTATCGTCTTGTTCCATATTTATACTATAAACACTATCATCTAATGGCAAATTCAAAGTATAAGAATACTTTTTAGTTTCATTATAATACAAAATCCCTAATACAACACCAGTACACACAAATATCACTATTAAAATAATCAATTTTTTATTTTTTATCATTTTTACCTCATACCAAATATAATTATACCAATAAAATTATCAATTTTTACTATCTCATCATTTCTTTTTGAATCCAAAACATAACCACATTAACAATATAATCTACCTCAGCACTAGAAAGATCATGTCCTTTTTTTATACCATGAATTCTTTCTAAACAACCTCTGCAGCAACACCTAGTAGCATGCTGAGCAATAAAAACTGGGTGTACTTGTCTCATTGGAGTTTGCCTTCCATCATTATTAGGACATTTAGGAGCAATTCTTTTAATTATCAAATCACTTGCATCTGCCTCAATCTTTTCTATTCCCTTAAGATTTACATAATCTTTCATATTTTTATTTAAATGAAAAGAACCCCTAAATTTACTTTTAGATAAAGAATCTAATAAACCACCTATATCTTTATTCAATTATATCAATCCTTTACTATATCACTAAATTTATAATTTATAACTTTTTCTAATTCATTTAATTCTACTTCCACCTGATAACCTATTTTTCCTCCACTAAAAATTATCTCCTTAAAGTTCTTAGCAGAATCATCTATAACAATTTTAAACGGCTTTTTTAATCCAATTGGCGAACATCCACCATGAACATATCCAGTTAATGGTAACAGTTCCTTTTGATGAATCATTTCAATACTTTTCTCGTTAACACTTTGAGCACATTTCTTTAGGTCTAATTCTTTATGAACTGGTATCATAAATACATAATTTTGTTTAGACTTTGAAACAGTTACTAATGTTTTAAACACCTTATTTGGATTCTCATTTAAAACACTTGCAACATCCACACCACTTACTGCTTCAGTATCACCATAGAAATATTCATTATACTTTATTTTCTTTTGATCTAATATTCTCATCACGTTTGTTTTTTCCATACATATTTTCCTTCATTAATTTAAAACATTTTATAAATAATCCTCATTAGCAAATTCTACTTTAAATAATAATGTCTTATTGGTTTTAAATTTTCATCTAACTCATAACAAATCGGGTTCCCAGTTTCTAACTCCAACTTAATAATATCTTCATCACTTATATTATCTAAATACTTTATTAATCCTCTCAAACTATTTCCATGAGCAACAATTATAACTCTCTTACCGCTTTCTATTTCTGGTTTAATATCAGAATTCCAATACTCAAGAACTCTATTTATTGTATCTAAAAGATTTTCTGTTTTTGGTAATTCATCTTTATTTAAATCCTTATATTTTTCATCATTACCAGGATATCTTGAATCATCTTCTTCTAATTTAGGAGGCCTTACATCTGTACTTCTTCTCCAAAGTAAAACTTGTTTTGCACCATATTTTTCTCTTGTTTCATCTTTATTTAATCCTTGTAAAGCACCATAATGTCTTTCGTTTAACTTCCAACTTCTTCTAATTTCAATATTTTCTTCTCCCATTTCCTTCAAAATATAACCTAAAGTATCTTCTGCCCTTTTAAGTACTGAAGTAAACGCTAAATCAAAACAAAATCCTTTTTCTTTTAATATTTTACCTGCTTCCTTTGCTTCTAAAATACCTTGCTTAGACAACTCAACATCAGTCCAACCAGTAAACTTATTTTCTAAATTCCACACACTTTGCCCATGTCTTACCAATACTAATTTTATCATATACATTTTCTCCTTAATATAATCTATAAAAATTATATTACTAGTCGCATCCTATATCAAGAATTATTAAATATATAACAAATACTATAAATTTACTTTATCTTAATTTTTATCTTTCCTTTAACACAATAAACTGTATTAGCACTATCAAATAGAAACTTATCATCATAAATATTATCTGTATAAAAAGAATTAAAAATTTGATTAGGATATTTTTTTTCTAAAACAGTTGCTTTGTTTTCTCTAAAACAAAATGTTGTCACTATCCCCGTATTTTTGTCTACTACACTTGATAAACTTTCTATATTAAAATACTCACATATCGGATTCATTAAAAAATCCGGTGATCCAGTTATTATTAAATCATTACTTTTCATTTGTTCTTTATACCAATTATTTATTTTTGTTATATTATGATTCCAAAAGCTTAATAGCAAATCATCAACATCTTTTACATCAAGTAAAAATCTACAAAAATCATAACTTTTATTATCAATATCAATTAATCTATTTTTTATTAATATATAATCTACAACATATCTAGGAACATACTTAAAAATATTAGGATAATATGTTAAACAATACATAAAAAAATCAAAATAACAATTTCCTCTATAAATTACACCATCAAAATCACATAAATTTCTTCCATTATTCACAAGTTATTCCTCCAAGTAAAACTTATTATATTATAGTAAAAAAATTAAAACAAGAAAAAAGAACGCTTCTATACATTCTTTTACTACATTATTTAACATTATTATAAATTTCCTTACCAAACACTTCAATAATTATTCCATTTTCAAAATTATTATTATATTTACCATCTATTTTATATCTATGCACCTTAGACACTTTATAAACAACGGCTTTATATTCAATTGTTCCACCATCATTTAAGGCATTACGTCTAGGAAATAACAAAATAACTAAAACAATAATTATCAAACCAATTAAAACTTTTTTCTTCATCACACACTCCTACTTAATTATTGATTTTAAAAACATCTCTAATTCAACTATATTAATACCATTAGTTTCAATATCATAATTAACATTATTATAAATAAATTCTACAAAATAAATAGTTTCATATTTATAAATAACAAGTTCATTATCATTAATAGTAGATTTTAAAGCACTATCCCTATCAAAACCATAATCTCTTACTGGTTTACCTTTACCAGAAAAAGCAACCCTTATATTTCTTTCATCATTTTCATTAGAAAAATAATAAACATAACAATTTAAATTATCATATTTACTCTTACCTATGTCTCTAGTATACACGCTATAACCATTAAACTTATTTAAATCATCAGGAACCCATGCATCACTTAAATAAGAATCAGTTTTTTTTATAGATTGAATTTTAATATCAGCATCAATCTTATTTACACCAGCACTACTAATTTCATTAACCAAAATTCTACTATTATCCCCGTTACTAACGTTACCACCATTACTAAATACTAAGTTTCTATTATAAACAAATACTCCCCCAATAATTAAAACAATCACAATTACAGCATAACGTAACATTTTTATCATATTAATACCATTTTTATTTTTATATTTAATTAAAATTTGTTCTTTCATCTTTTGACTATCAAACTCATCATCAAATATTTTTTTGAATTCCTTTCTATTAAACATTTTCATCACCCCTGTTTTTCATTACAACTTTAAGTTCATTTAAAGTTCTATATAGATAATGTTTTACGTTAGATTCACTTATCTTAAGTAATCCAGCAACATCTTTAATACTCATATCTTCATAAAAATATAGATAAAAGACTTTAAAAACTATTGCCTTCTTCCCTTTCAAAAAATCCCATATAAACTTAATATCTTCTTTTTTTATAAACTCATCTTGTAAATCAAAATCATCAGGAAAATTACAAGTCATATCAAATTCCTCATCTTTAGAAAATAAATTAACTAACTTAACTTTATAATTAAAACGATAATATTCATTAACTTTATTTTTAGCTATTCCCATAACATACGCATTACCATTATCAATATTTATTTTATTAATCTTCTTAAGTAAATCAACATAAACATTTTGTACAATATCTTCTACATCTTCCACATTTGAACAATTACAAATAACATATTTTAAGATATTCTTATAAGATTCATTATACAATTTATCAAATTTATTTAAGGTTTCTTGATCGATCATTACATCCACCTCACTAATATAGTTGTATATTTTACAAAAAAGTTCCAAAAAAAAGCAAATTATTTTTCATAACTTACTTATTTATTATTATTTTTTACATATAAAGCCGAATTTATTATTCCCACTAAATTAATTCCAATTGATAACCCAAGTAATAAGCCACTTCTAAATTCATTAGTACTACTACTCTCATTACCATTAAAATATATAACACATATATAAAATATTTCCTAAAATAATAAGGAATAAACCTAATGTTAAATTTTTTTTTAATTATTTTGAAATAATAACTTTATTAAATATCTTATTAATAAATGGTTTAAATATTAAATAAATCAAATAACCAATAACCGCACCAAAAACATTTGTAATTAAATCTGTTATATCAGATGATCTAACACTTATTAATGTTTGTAACAATTAAATATCTACTAATTAATTTAACACTTGTTTCTTCTTACTAACATAATTAGTAATAATAACAAAACAAACACCAAATATTAATACAATTCCCATATTAAGAATTAAAGGACTAACACTACTTAAACTAAAATTATCCATAACTTTTAAAGCCTCATTATTAATTACAAAATAATAAGTAGGAAAAATATGAGCTATCTTAATAACATAATCTGGCATAAATTCAAACGGTACAAAACATCCACATAAGAAAGAAGATCCAAGTGAAACAACATTAACTATCCCACTTATTGCACCCTTATTTTGTGTAATATTTCCAATTAAGAAACCAATACATAATGAACATAAACTAAACACAAAAGAATTAATTACATACCATAAACCATTCATACTAATAAATAAATCTTTAAAAATAATTAAAGCAAGAATCATATAAAGAATCCACATTCCAATTATAACAATTGAGCAAGCCTCCAGCACAATTCGGTTATATTTTTTATAATCATAACTACTAACTATCGTTCTTTTTCTAACATTCTCACTCTTTAAACTAGCAAGAATCATACTAATTGAATATACACATCCAGCCAAAATTGCATAATTTAAGAAGTTAAAAAATCTAGCCATTCTACTTAAACTATTAGTATCAAGTTTACTTTTAACCTCAACATTCACATCAAGATTTAACGCATTATCTAACCTATCAAATAATTCATCACCATCATAATAATTATTATAAATATTAAAAGAATCAAAATAATTTTGAACTAACATCTTTCCATAAGAAGATCCTTTATCACCACTAATTTTGTATTCAACACTCACATCTTTGCTATCTAACAAATCATCTCCAAAACCATCTGGAATATAAACTACTAAACTAACATCTCTATAAAAAAGTGCATCGTCTATTTTTTCTTCATTACCAGTATCTATATCTTTAACTTCCATATGATTTTCTAAATACTTAATAAAATGATTAGTAACTCCATTTTTACTTTTATCATTATTAACTATAATCACACTAGGCTTAACCTCTTCGAAACTATCTACATTATCACTAGTTTGATTAACTAACGTAACTGATATGAGCATAACAGTATAAAGTATAATTAATCCCTTTAACTTATTTAATATCTTTAAAATAGTTTTAAATACTATCATACCTTTCCCTCCTTAAACTTGCAAAAGAAACTACAAATGCAATTAATACAAATATTAATAGAAAACATACATCTCTAAAATATCTATTTAAAGTATCATAATAATATAAAGAATAAAACCCATCAGTTATTAAATTACATGGATTAATCAAATTTAATATTGGAACATTTTTATCTATAACATATTTTAAAGTAACTCCAGTCATACCAGATAACACCGACAAAAACATACTAATTGCAATTGTAATTCCTGTCTTTGCACCCTCACTAACTCTAAGTGCAGAAGCAATTAAAACACCCAAAGATATTCCTGCTAAATCACCAACAAGCAAAAGCAAAATAACAAGCCCTAGATTACTTCCAAAATCCGCATGTAATATAAACTTTAGAAATATCATCAAAATAGATAAACCAACTAAACTAACTAAATATGACCCAATTATCGCACTTAACACAATATTACTTTTCTTATTAGGAGAAACTGCAATTCTTTTTCCCTTATCACTCATATTTGCTAAGGAATTATTAATAGCCGTAAGCCCTAACATTCCACCATACATAACAGCCATAGCAATTAAACTATAATATTCAATTTGCATATAACTTAAATTATCTTTTGAAACATCTATCATCTTAACATTACTTTTAATATTTTGAACAAATCCTACATCACCATAAATAATTTTATTTTGTTCAATCTCATTAACTACATATCTTAAAACTGTCTGATTCATTCCATTTTTTCTTATAACAACATTTGGTTTATTACTACTAAAATAAATATATCCCTCAATTTCACCATCTTCAAGTAAAATATCCGCATTATCTTTATCAGTATATTTAATATTAAATAACTTATCACCACCATCACTTGATAAAGCATCTAATGTTTTAACATACACTTCGTCATTTCTAAATTCATCATTATCAACAACAGCAATATCAAATACCTTAAGCATTTCATCACTTTCTATATTAGAAAAAGCCATATTAAAGAATACTCCTAATATTATTGGAAAAATAAAAGTCCAAAATATCAATACTTTATTATTAAACAATATTTTTATATTATATCTTAAATTATGAATAAACATTAATCTCTTAAATCCTTTCCTGTAAGTTTTAAGAATACATCATTTAAAGTAGGACCTTCATGCTTTATAGTTTCCTTTATATTTGCTTTCTTCTTTAATTCATCGCTAGTTCCTTCTGCAATAATTTTTCCATTATCAATAATAATTATTCTATCGCAAAGAATTTCAACTTCCTCCATATAATGAGTAGTATAAACAATTGTAGCCCCATTATCTCTTAACTTTTTAATACCATCTAATATATTATTTCTACTTTGCGGATCTACCATAGCAGTCGGTTCATCAAAAAATATCAAACTTGGTTTATGAGCAATTCCACAAGCAATATTTAATCTTCTAAGTAAACCACCTGATAATTGTTTAGGCAAATACTTCTTAAACTCACCTAGCCCAACCAATTTAATAGCATCTTCAACATATTCTCTTCTTTTATTCTTATCACTAATATATAATCCACAAAAATAATCAATATTATCATAAACATTAAGTTCATCAAATACCGCAACATCCTGAAAAATAACTCCAATTTTAGATTTAATATCATAAGAATCAGGCGTCATTTCTTTTCCAAATATTTTAATACTACCCTTTTGATACTTTAATAAAGATAAAATCGAATTAATAGTAGTGCTTTTTCCACTCCCATTAGGCCCAAGTAATCCTAAAATTTCTCCTTCATAAACATCAAATGACAAATCATCAACTGCTCTCTTACCCTTATATTCCTTAACTAAATTTTTAACCTCTATAACTTTATTCATACTTATTTATCCTTTCTCTTTAACCCATCTTTAATTATTTTATCCACAACTTTCTTCTTAATATTTCCTCTATTATATTCATAAAGTATCATTGAAACATATTGTTCTCTTAATAATTGACCTAATTCTACATCACTAAAATCACAAGTTTTATTAGCAACCAAATTAGCTATCCCATTAACATAAAACCACATTCTAAAATTAAACTTCTTCGCATTTTCAATACTTAATCCTGTTTGCATAGAAATAATTTCATAAACTTTACCAATCGATTTATTATAATCTACATAACTTATACCATCATTATCACCATTAAATAAAATTTTAAAAAAATTAGGTTCATCTTTAGCAAATTTAATATACTTAAGACCAGTATCTTTATAAGTATTGCTATCATTTAAAATATAATTAAAATAAATATTAGAAATTTCTTTATATAAATCATCTTTTATTTCATCCATATTTTTATATAAATAAAATATTGGTTGAGTTGAACAATTTAATTCTTTGGCAACTCTTCTTGCATTAATCCCATTTATTCCATCTTTTCTAACTATATCCAAACACACTCGAATTATATCATCTTTATTTATTTTTCTACTTGCTGGCATATAACCTCCTAATTTATAACACAAGTTATATATCTGGTTTCATTTTATAACAAACGTTATATTTTGTAAAGAAAAAAACTTAAAGAATAAAAGTCAATTAAATTAACTCTAAATAAACGCTTTTAAGTTTTTCTTCGGACACACCTAAATCTCGTAATATTGCATATGCATACTCTATACTCATATTTAAAAAACAATCATTTTTATTTAATATTTCCTTAATAAGTTTATACTTTTCAAGTATCTCTTTATTATCTTTATTTTCTTTTATTAACTTATTAACTCTTAACTTTAATACATCAATCATTTCTAGTTTCTCCCCTTAATTCCTGGTATTCGTGGATCATCATTAGCAACATATTCAAATATGCCTTCATCAAACTTAGATTGTAATTCTTCACTTGTTACCACAACTAACTCCCTATTCGGATTATAGTAAAAGTAAACTGTTTTATCAGGCTTATTTTTAAATCCTTCTTTATTTAAAGCAACTATTACACTAGGCATAGCAACTTTATCTTTATCAAAAGGCTCATTATTCCTAATAATTATAATCTTAACATTATTTTTTCTTTCTTCTTCATTAAATAATATTTTTCTTAAATGTAAAACATAAGATAAAGAATCTATTCCTACCATACCTTTTTTATTTACCTTATCAATTAATATAGATAATCTTTCATCTAAAGAAACTTCTTTTAGATTAGTAGTTCTACTTGCATATTCACTTAATAATTCTTCAAAAGTTTCTTTATGTAGAATATCATCGCTAGCTTTATCTTTTTCCTGACTTGCGACTAACATATACATTTTTTGATATGCATTTACAAATTCAGTCATAGTTTTTAAATTTTTATTTAAACAATTAATTCCTATTAAAGGTTGATTTATCTTAGCATTTGCAATATCCCCTTGAAGTATTGACGTAACCGAATCAGCATTTACCAAAAACTTTCCACACCTAAAGTCTAAGTTAGCATGTCCATCCCCATAAGCTTCTCCAACAGAATATTTATAATTACTTGCAAAATTAATTCCTAACATATTCAAAAATTTAGCATAAATAATATTAAACTCAAAGCAAACAACTTGGTTATTTTGTGGAGTTATTAAAGCTATATGACTTGTGCTTCTATGTTTTTCTGTTGCAACTCCCATTTGATTAACAGCATAATACTCTTCATCATAAGTTAACACCTTACACATTTTAATATAAATATAAATTGCCATTTCCAGTTCACTTGCATCATAAGGAAAACCATCCATAATTACTTTTTCTAAATCACTATCAATTTTAATTTCTTTATATTTAACATCAGTTGTAACCACATATTTATTTATTGCTTCTAAATCAATTACTTGCATTGAATATAAACTACTATGTCTCTTAACATAATTATCAGGTAACTCATAATTATCAATAATATTATTTTCTCTTAAAAATTTACAAGTTGCATAAATTAAATATTCTTTAGGTACATCATTAATATCTTTTATATTATCATCATGACATATTTCATTAAATTTATCATCATTTAATCTCATCAAATTCATCATATTTTCAAACGGAATTGAATAATTAACACCATCTATCAAAACTTTATATTCATAATTTTTATATTTTTCTAAAAACTTATCATACGAAATATAACTTCTTAATTTTTCGAATCTCTCTTTCTCTTCAGTATTTAAACTAATTTGATTTGTATTTATTAATTCTTTAATTCCATTAATAATAGTTGTTTTATCATATCTAATATTTACGCCTAAATCACCATTAATTATAGATGCAACTATAAATTTATCAGTGGCATCATAAAAATAACGACATGCATACTCGAAAAACTTATCATCTTCTAATATTCTTTTTAAAAATTCCGCATAAACCTCGATATCACCAATCATTATAATTTTACTATTTTTAATAAAATCAATATCTTCTTTAGTAGTAAACAATGTACAATCAGACATTCTTTGTAAATAAGGATATTTTTTTAATTGTTTTTCAATCGTTAATTTTTCCATACTATCCCTTTCTATTTTCTAAATTCATCATCATGTTCCTTAAAAAAATTATAATAAACTAATACATTAGGTAAATCAGTCCATTTTCTAGTTCTAACAGGAATATCATCTAAATTATATATCTTTGCATCATACAAATTTAATAAAAATGGTGAATGTGTAGAAATAATAAATTGACAGTTATAAAATCTAACTGAATCTTCAATAAATTTCTTTAACTTTAATTGATTCTCAGCTGATAAACTATTTTCCGGTTCATCTAAAATATAAATACTATCTTCATCAATTTCTTTTTCCCAAAACATAAGAGCTGACTCTCCATTTGAGTTTTCAATAATATTATTATTTGCAAGTCTTTCTCTAACAAATTTCGACATTGTTTTTCTCTTAGCATCACAAACATTTTTAAGTTCTTTATAATCATTAATAGAATAATCACTATTAAATTTATAATCTAAATATTCCTTAGATAATGTTTCTTTTTTACGATTTACATTTGAGTTAATTGATCTAATATCTAACAAATAATCAAATACATCATCACTAGTTACAAGTTTGATTTCTAAAGGCTCATCATAAGCCATTTCATACTTACAAAGTTTAACATACTCATCAAAATAAAAACCTTTATTTATTCCATTTAAAGTTTTTGCATTAAGTTTTTGTGATATCATATTAATTAATGTAGATTTACCAGAACCATTTCCACCATAAAATATTGTTATATTATCAAATTATATATCTTCAAATTGTTTAGAAGAAAATAAATGTAAAGGATAATAATTATTAAATATATTTCTTCTTTCTAAAGAAACAGGAATAATTGTTTCAGTGTCACCATCTAATAATTTAAAACTCTTTAAGTAAATCATATAAAACCACCTACCAAAATTATAATATATTTTAGCTAATTTTAATAGATTCTACTTTAATCAATTTACAAAGTGAAAATTATTTTAAGTAGAATTTAAGTAAGATTTAAACAAGATATATTGTAAAGAATAACTTAACAAAACATCTATTTTAATGTATATTTATTATAGGTGAATAAGATATGGCAAAACATAAAAAAATTAAAAAAAATATCAAAAGAAACTTTTTTGAAATATTAATCATACTTTTGGCATTCTTAATCATTAATAATCAAGATAAAATTAAAAATTTATTTAATCAAAATAATAACCAAAATCAAAATGACTACATAAATACGAATAATGATTTATTAAAAGTTCACTACTTAGATGTTGGTCAAGGCGATTCAATATTTATTGAACTCCCTAATAATGAAACAATGTTAATTGATGCAGCAGAATCTTATCAAAGTGAAAACATAATAAATTACCTAAAAAATTTAAATTATAAAAAAATAGATTATGTTATTGGAACCCATCCCCATACAGATCATATCGGTGGATTAAAAGACATTATTAATACTTTTGAAATCGGAAAAATTTATATGCCTAAAGTCGTATCAACAACCAAAACTTATGAAAGTCTTCTAATGGCAATCAAAGATAAAAATTTAAAAATTAACACTGCTAAAGCAGGCACATCAATAATTGATACTGATGCTTTAAAAATAAACATTTTAGCACCAACCAATAGCACATACACTGAACTTAATAATTATTCAGTAGTAACTAAAATAACTTATGGAACTACTAAATTCTTATTTATGGGAGATGCAGAAAAACTAAGTGAAAATGAAATTAAAGAAAATGTAACTGCCGATGTAATTAAAATAGGTCACCATGGTTCTAACACATCATCAAGCATCGATTTTATCAAGAAAGTAAACGCTAAATACGGAATTATTTCCGTTGGTTTAAAAAACAAATACAATTTACCCAAAGAAGAAACAATTACAAACTGGGAAAAATCTGGAACTAAGATATATTTAACAAGTACAAATGGAACTATTAGAGCTTCATCAGATGGAACAAACATTAAAATAGAAAGTGAGAAATAATATGACAATAACAATCGATCGAATAGAAGGTAATTATTTAATAGTTGAATTAGAAAATGGTAAAATAATTAACTTACCCAAAGAATTAATTCCTAACGCTAAAGAAAATGATATTTATACAATCACGTTAAATAAGGATGAAATGAAAAAAAGAAAAAATAACATTAATAATTTAATAAATGATCTTTTCATAGATTAGGGTGTCCCTTTACAGCACCTTTTTTAATCAAATAAAATAAACATTAATAATTTTAATTTAATCACTCTAAGATATTCACTTAAATCACTAAAAAATTTAATCAAAAAAAATTCCTCCCTTCTATATATATTTATTACCCAAAAGAGTGGAATTTACTTTTTTTATTTACACATTTTTACAAAATAATTAAAAATTTTACAAGAATTATCATCCATTATATATTCTGGATGCTAAGGTTTATCGTTATCTAATGCATACTTAATTATATATTCATCTAAATTATAATAATAACTTCCTCGCGGTAAAACAAACATCATCATATCTAGCTAGGGCTCTTCTAATTTGTTCATGTACTTGACATATATCTTGACCATCTAAATTATTATACATTCTTGAAACAATACCAATTAAAATCACTTTTATTTCCTCCCATTAATTATATTACTTAACAGTAAAACTATTGTTAATTGTGCTAACACTATACAAAAACAAAACATCTTGTCCCTTAAATTCAACATAATTATCTAAAATATTTGAAGAAATATACCTAGTATCAATAACAGTTATCTTTTTATAAGAACTAATTAATAATGGTACTAAAGAACTACCATAAGAATCTCTAAATACAATTAATTCATCATCACTACTTGCTAAATTATTATAAATTGTAAGCAATCCCTTTGCTCCACCTAAGTATATATCATATAAATCCCAAGAATTAATCTTACTTTTATCATAAACATTTATATCTATTTTATTTAAATTATCATATACAATCGCATTATCAATATATTCATTAGATAAAATATTAATATTATCTTCTTTTATTTTAACTGGAACTTGGTAAGAATAAACACCTTTAAAAACACCAACATTTTGCATATTATAATTTATGTCTTTATAATAACTATTACCCATTTTATCTAAAATTACATTTGTTACTTTAACAATATTTTCCTGTTTAAAATGACTATCACTATAATAATAATCTTCTAAAGATAAACTATTCATAATATCTATATAATTAAAACTACTTAATTCACTATTCATTTTACTCAATAATAAATCATAATTCATTTTTAAATTACCATTATTAACAAAATAATTCTTATCAGGTACAACACTATAATATATTTTAGAATTATTTAAATACTTGTTGCTTATAGAGTTAATTCTATCAGTTAAATTCTTTAAAGAACTTTCATTTAAAGGATATTCTTGCTTAATCAAATAATCATTATAAACATAGACATCATGATAATTATTTTTTATAGCTAAATCTAATCTAACTTTATTTTCTCTTATATAATCTCTCATCACAAATTGATCAACTGCGTATTTATCAAAATTACTAAAAAATGTACCATTAAATATATTATTTACTGAAAACTCCGGAAAACTAGCTAATCTTCTTCTCTCACTAATTGATATATCCTTATCTTTTGAAAATATATTAACAATTAGAACTATTACAAGAATACCACCAAATAAAATTGAAACAATTATATTTTTAACTTTATCAATCATATATATTCCCCTTAAAATCTAAAATATAAAAATGGATTATAAGAACTATCTATTAAATACATAGTAACAATTATTAATAATATTAGTAAATAAATAGGCTCCAATATATTAATAATTTTTTTACCTTTACCATTACTTATTTTAATAACTAAATTTTTAACATAATTAGTAGAACTAATTACACCTAACACAATAAATAAAACATATCCCTTTAAATAATATAAAGTTACATTATTTATAAACAACTCTCCATTTAATCCAAACAATCCCTTTATAATATTAAAATCATTACTTAAATTATCACCTTGAAAGATAACAAAACTAATCATAACTAAAAACAAAGTATAAATGCCTTTAATAAATTTAGGAACATTACTAAAATATTTCTTTAAAATAAATTTTTCTAAAATTAACAATATTCCAAAATATAATCCCCAAACAATAAAATTCCAACTAGCACCATGCCATAATCCCGTTAATGACCAAACAATTAAGATATTTCTAATTTGCTTTAATACACCTTTCTTATTACCACCAAGAGGAATATAAACATAATCTCTAAACCATGAACTTAATGTCATATGCCATCTTCTCCAAAAATCAGTAATTGACTTTGCCATATATGGATAATTAAAGTTTTCAGGAAAATTAAATCCTAACATTTTACCTAGTCCAATTGCTATATCAGAATAACCTGAAAAATCAAAATAAATTTGTAACATATAACTAATTGCAAATATCCAAGTAAAAAGTACAGACTTATCACCTAAATTTAAATATATATTACATAATTCTCCCAAATTATTAGCAATAATTACCTTCTTACTAAGTCCAATAATAAAACGTCTTAATCCATTTGCAAACATCTCAAAAGTAACATTTCTATTGTCAATTTCATTATTTACATCTTGATATCTAACTATTGGACCAGCAATAAGTTGTGGAAACAAAAATACATATAAAAAGTACTTTAATATATTACTTTGAACATTAACCTTTTTATTATAAACATCTATTTCATAACTAATAATTTGAAATGTATAAAAAGATATACCAATCGGTAAAACAACATTTAGTAAATTCAAATTACTATGAAATAAATTATTAACATTAATAATTACAAAATTAAAATATTTAAATATTCCAAATAATAATACATGAATAAATATTCCAATAATTAAAATATTCTTGCTTTTATACTTATCTATTAATAATCCTACTACATAAGATATCAATACCTCTATTAACATCAATAATATATACTTAGGCTCTCCATAAAAATAAAATAAAACAGAAAACATTAACAAAATTATATTTCTAAATTTTTTAGGAACAACAAAATAACATATTAATAATAAAGGTAAAAAATAATAAATAAAACTAATACTAGTAAATACCATATCAAATTCCTTTCAAATAAAACTCCTTATATAAGGAGTTAACTTTAATTTATTGTACTTCTGGTAATTCTTCAAAACCTAATGAATTGTTTTTTATTAATTCTTTTCCATTACTATTATTTACATACTTCTTAAATGCATCATAAACCGGTTTAGCCCAATCTTCTTCACTCATAACATAGACAATTGTATTGCCATAATTAGTTAAATAAAGAACGTCAGCAGAAACACATAACCATTTGTTCATATCAATATTGTTATACATTTCTTCTTTAACTTTCTCAATATTTACACCATTTTTGAATTTAACAGCTACAAATGAATAAGCCTGACTTGACATTACTGGTTCTGATGCTACTATTGCTTCTACATCATCATTATTTGATAAACCAGTATATGATTTTAAAACATCTTTATCATTCAAGCTAATTTTTTGAGTTCTTAAATCTGGTAAATCAGCATTAGATAATTTATAAACATCATTAATCATTGATTTTAATTCACTATTTGTATTTAGTTTTATATCTCCAGTGTTCTTATTATTTAAAAAATAAATTAGAATACCTACAACTAAAACAGCTACTATTCCTATTCCAACATACAACTTTTTATCCTTCATTTTATCATCCTCATTTCTATCTTAACTATACCAAAATAAAACTTGGCCGTCAATTAGCCAAGTGATTTCTATAATTCTTTTACACTTTTAATATCTGCAAGTTCTAATCTATATTTTTGTTTAACATCAGGATACTTTTCGTGATCAACCTCACTCATAAACATATCATAAGGTCTAATCCATAATTTATTATCACCATATAACGCTCTATAAACAACATATTTTTCTTTAGTTTCAGAATTATAAGCAACATCAATTACCAAATAATAATCACCCTTAAAATGTCTATAAACCCTATTAATTTGTAATTCTCTCATAAATAATTTTCCTTTCTACCAAGAGCTTCCTCCGCCACCGCCGGAGCCGCCGCCAGAAAATCCTCCACCACTAAATCCTCCACCTGATGAACTTCCACCAGAAGATTGTGGAACTGAATTCATAACTCTACTAGCACTATGAATTGTACGATTCAAAGAACGATTAAATCTATAATAATCAAATGTATCAGCTGATTCATACCAATCAGGAGGCGCAATAGCAATTCCTTCAAATTGTTTAATCCAAGCATCACTTACACCTAAAACATAAGCATATGGTAAAATATTATAAAAGTATGATGGATCATCATGAACTAAACTTTCTAACTTATCTTTTTCGGCAGTTTCTAAAAATTTCTTAAATCCATTAACTTCTCCTAAAACTTTATTACCATATTCTGTTCTTTTAGTAACAATTAAGTAAAAGAAATATATTAAATAAGTACATACCATACATAATATAAATCCAATTAAGTAAACAGTATCATAATAAATATATTCAAAACCAATTATTGTAAAATTAGCAACAGCTAATGCTAGTACAAAAAAGAAAGCAAAACCTAACGCACTATTTAATCCTTTTTTAGTACAATTATTATCATATATTATTGCCACAATTATAAGTGCAACAATTCCAATTAAATTACAAATTATGATTGAAAAAATTACATCACTTAATTTATATCCTAATGCCGGAATAATTGTTGATAAAGATGAAGTTATTAACATAAATAAAAATAATATATATCTTTTATTACTAGATTTATTATTAAATATTTCTTTTCTATTAGCTGTACTATTTTTTTTAGTTAAAATTGAATTTATTGTTAAATAAAAACTTTCATTTAATTCATCACTTGAAATAGAATCCCAAACTTTTTTAAATAATCCTCTGAAAAATAATTCTTCCTCTTTATTATTACCATCATATTCTTTAACTTTTTGAATAGTAAATCTACTTTTACTCTTCTTATCTTCAACTATTTTGATATAGCCTTTACTTGCTAAATAAACTAAAAGTGATACAGCATCATTTGAATTAACACTTCCTTTTTTAGCAAACGCAACGTCTAAACTATTCATATTTTCTGGGGGATAAAATGATACAATATCAACTACTTGATCATCTTTACCATATTTTTTCCAAATTAAATAAGAAAATAAAACACCTAAAATAGGAATGATATAATACCAACACTCTAACAAGCTAGAACTAACAGATTTTCTAATAAAATATCCTTCAGGTAATTCAAGTCTTACATTTAATCCTTCTCCAGCTAACAAAGTTCTATCAAAACTTCCCGTTATTACATTACCATCAACATCATAACTAATATTATCAGTGTTACTATACCCATATTGGCCATAACTAAATCCAAGTTTACTAGCATCAAATTCTTTAGGCATTGTAATTTTAAAAGTTACATTACTAATATTTGTATCCCATTCCGTACCAATAATATTAAAATACAATTCATCATACTTATTATTTTTATCAAGCCCAATATCATAATCATAAGAAATAGAATAAGAATGTTTTCCAGTTAGCGTTTTATCAGCACTACCAATTTTAAGAACATAATTATAATTTTCTCTAGAAGAAGCAAATTCTTCATTGACATGAACATTTGATATTAATACCCTATTTCTTTCTCTAGTACCATCTTGTCTAATAATATTGTTATATAAAGGAATTCTTCTAATAATCCCATGCTTACTAACATTAAAATAAGTATCAATATTTTCTTTTATACCATATTTATTATGTTCATCAACAACTATCTCAACATCGTATTTAGTTATATCATAATCATTTGCATAACAATTTAAACTAAAAAGAAAAAAAGTAAATATGCAAAATAATAAATTTATAATTCTTCTATTCACTTTTTTCACCTTCTAAAATTTTACCTTAACATTCTCTCTTTCAGCAGCATCTACTTCAAACATAGTTCTAGTCTTAAATCCAAAAATACCAGCAACAATATTACTAGGAACCATTTCTATTTTATCATTATAAGTTCTAACAGTACCATTATAATATTTTCTTGAATTAGCAATATCTTCTTCAATTTTACTTAAATCTTTACTTAATTCTTTAAAATTTTCATTAGCTTTTAATTCTGGATAAGCTTCTGCTAAAGCCATAATCTTCGTTACACTTTGGCTTAACTTTTGATTAGTTTTAACCTTCTCATCATCACTCATACTTTCATATGGAGTATTTCTTAATGAAATAACTTCTTGTAAAGTATCTTTTTCATGTTTAGCATAACCTTTAACAGTTTCAACTAAATTTGGAATTAAATCCCATCTCTTCTTTAAATATACATCCATAGTAGAAAATGCTTCTTTGCAAGTATTTCTTAGACCAACTAAAGAATTATATGTTGATACTATCCAAAGTACAATAACTACTAGTACAGCTATTAATATCCATAGCCACATAATTATCACATCCTTCTACCTAAATTATACTATTAAACATTCGAAAATAATAGTCCAAATTTTTATCTTGTTAATAAAAAGCAAATTACATCTTGTAACAAAATGTATAATATACAATTACAAATGTGAATAAATATATATAATTAATTATATCATGCATAATTAGAAGAATAATATTTTATAGATGTATTTAAAGGGTGTAAAATCTTCTTGCACTAATGCCAAATTTGGTCTGAGTAAGTTCGTAGAACCGAAAGTATACATGTAGAACTGGAAGATTACTTAAATATATTTAAAGACCATAACATTATGTTGTGGACTTATTTTTAATCAGAGAGAATAATGAAAAGAATAACAAAAGTAATTAGAAAAATATTAAATGAAATAATTGAACAAAGTCATATTGAAGGAAATTAAAACTTCTATTTTTTTACGATAAATTACCAATTTTTACATAAAATTTTTTAACAAATCTATTTGTTACACATTTTTTCCAACATATTTTAACAATTTTTTACATTTTTCCATTTTATAATTATTTATTAACATCAAAAAAGCAAGCAAAATTTAATTTACTTACTCTATTTACTACTCTGTTCTAAGTGCTTCAACAGGATCTTTTTTACTTGCAATTCGTGATGGAATTAAACCACCTATTAAAGTCAATACTACACTTAAACAAATTAATATTATTGAACTAATTAATGGAAGTACCGCAGTTATATCCGGATTTCCCGTTAACTTATGAATTAACTGATTAATAAACACTAACAAAAATAATGATATTCCAATACCAATTGTTCCTGATAGCAAACCTATAATAAAAGTTTCGGCATTAAATATAGATGAAATATTCTTTTTAGAAGCTCCTATTGCTCTTAAAATACCAATTTCTTTAGTTCTTTCTAATACACTTATATAAGTAATAATTCCAATCATAATACTTGAAACAATTAAACTTATTGATACAAACGCAATTAATACATAACTTACACTATCAACAATCTTTTTAACAGATTTCATTAATATACCAGTAGTATCAGTATAATTAATTACCTTATCTTCCTCATTATTATTTTTAACTTGTTCATTATAATTATCAATAAACTTTAATACATTTTCTTTACTATCAAAACTATTAAAATACAACGAAATCATACTTGGATTTTCAATATCTTGATATCCTAAACTACTTAAATTAGTACTTGCACTTCCCATCTCATTACTAGAAAATGCATTCATTAATCTACTTAATTCTTGTTCACTTAAATTAAACTTAAATGCTTTAGCAATTTTATCTTGATCAACATTAAATGAAGAAGCAACATCCTTAACTAAATTATTACTAAGTTCTCCAACCGTAGTTAAAATATTAACCTTCATTTTAGCTTCTAACATACCATCAGCCATCTTACTACCAGTTAAACTAACAACACTAGATTTTAAGAATATCTCTAAAGAACTATTAATTAAATCTTTATTAAATAACACTCTAACCTCTGTTCCATCGTTAAAAGAACTATCATTTGCCGAATAAGATCCAATATAACTATTTAAAAATGCGAGTAACAAACCTTTATAAGTATCTTTAAACACATTAGCTGGAACATAATAATTCTTTTCAAGTTCACTTAAATTATTAGTAACACTATCATTATTTATATATTCGTTAACATAACCACTAACCTTATTTAGACTAATAACTTTATAAACTATATCATCTTTAGTAACGCTTTCCCTCGGATTACTATCATAATCATTAATAAATCCATTCATAATATCATTTAAAACTTTATTAAAATCATTTAAAGCACTACTATTATCAGTACTAATACTTTCTTCAATTTTTTTAGTATAACCACTTGTCATATTTTTAAGTTTATTCTCATCTAAATTAATTCCAAAAGCACTTTGAAGCATATCTTTATCTATACTTATCATATCTTCAAAATTAATATTCGCATTAATCTTTTTACCATCAAATGCTTTATTAGTAAATACATCTATATTCTCATTTTCAAGTTGCTTTTTAACAATTTCACTTTCACTAGCAAGATCAATAATATGTTTAGTTAAACTACTAGGATATGCAACACCTGCCATTAAACTCATTGAGGAATTAGATGAATTAGGTGCAACAACACCAACTATTTTTAACTCTTCCGCATTATCATATATCTTTTTAACATAATCACTATCTTCACTTAAATCTTCATAAACTTTATATTTAGAATTATATTTATACATATCACTTGGATTAACCAACTTTAACTTAACATTCATTAAATCTTCATAAGTAAATTCCATCGGATCATTTTTAATATTTACTTCTTTACCAGCCATAATATCTTTAATCATATTATTAAGTTCACTACTATCTCTTAATCCTAAAGAATAAACAAGTAAATCACTTATAGTGTTCTTACTTGATAAAACAATAACCATTTCATTATAATTTTTAGGCCAACTGCCTGCTAACACATTATAATCTTTTTCAAGAGAAGATATATCATCAATCATTTGATTAAACACTGAAGAAAAAGAATACATAGAACTTGCACCAAAAGAAGAAAAAAATTCACTTGGATTTATTTTAGTAATCTTATTAGTAACATCTTTTGTATAAATTAAAGGTTCAACATTATAACTATACTTTATTGTAGAAATATCATTTTTTATTAAATCATAATTTTTATCTATATAACCTTTAAATGTCTTTAAATCATTACTTTTAACATTTCCAAACATACTACTTATATATTGTTTTTCAATTACTTTATCCCCTTCACTACCACTATCATCGCTAACCATTGTAAGCAACATATTTGTTAAATCACCATGTTCAGTTGTAATTGTTAAAGGATAACTGGCTAAAGTATCTTCTTGTAGTTTATCTATATAATTTTGAAATCCAGTCGATAATCCTAAAATAAGCGCTATACCGATAATTCCAATTGAACTAGCAAATGAAACAAGCAAAGTTCTTTTCTTTTTAATCATTAAATTATTAAAAGATAAACTAAGTGCAGTTATAAATGACATCGATGTCTTCTTAACATTATCTAACTTTTTACTAATTTTACTTTTCTCCTTACATGAATTATTATCACTTATTATCTTCCCATCTTTAAGTTCAATTATTCTAGTTGAATATTTTTTAGCAAGTTCCGGATTATGTGTAACCATTATAACTAATTTATCCTTAGCAACTTCTTTTAATAACTCCATTATTTGTACACTTGTAACTGAATCCAAAGCACCAGTTGGCTCATCAGCAAGAAGTATATCTGGATTATTTATTAATGCTCTAGCAATGGCAACCCTCTGCATTTGTCCACCAGATAATTGATTAGGTCTTTTATTAATATGATCTTTTAAACCTACTTTATCAAGTGCATCTATTGCTCTTTTTCTTCTTTCCGCTTTAGATATTCCTGCTAAGGTTAAAGCAAGTTCTACATTACTCAAAATAGTTTGATGACCAATTAAATTATAGCTTTGAAATATAAAACCAATCTTATGATTTCTATAAGTATCCCAATCTCTATCATTATAATTTTTAGTACTGACTCCATTAATAATTAGATCTCCACTATCATATTTATCTAATCCACCAATAATATTTAAAAGTGTTGTTTTACCACTTCCTGATGGACCTAATATTGATGCAAATTCATTATCTCTAAAATTAACACTTACATTGTCAAGTGCTTTTTGAGTATAATTATCTACTTTATATTCTTTAGAAATATTTTTAATTTCAAGCATAATTATATACCTCCTAGATAAATAATATTTTATCACATAAATTAATTTTATTGAAGAATTTCAAAATATATAACTATCAAAATTTAAGTAAAAAAATAAAGGAATTACCCCTTCAGATTAACGATGTGGCTATCCCTTGAAAAATTCTTACAAAACTTTACACTTTACTTAACAAAAAAATGTAAAAAATACAAAAATTATATTATATTTATTATAGAAGAGGTAATTTTATGGAAATAACAAATAAAAATCCTAAAATAATAATGCTAGCTGGTAAAGCCCGTGCTGGTAAAGATACAACAGCTAGTTTTATTAAAGAATATGGAGAAAAAAATAATTTAAAAGTTATAAACTTACAATTTAGTTTTTATATTAAATATTATGCTAAATTAATAAGTTCATGGGATGGCTCTGAAGAAACTAAACCAAGAACCCTATTACAACAACTAGGAACCGATATTATTAGAGACAAAATTGATAATTATTATTTTATAAAAAGGATCGTTGATGATATTAAAGTACTTAGCTATTTTGCTGATATAATCACTATAAGTGATGCAAGATTACCAGAGGAATTAGATACAATAAATAGTATATATCCAAATGTCATCAAAATAAACATAGTTAGACCTGAATTTGATAATAGTTTAAACCAAACTGAAAGTGTTCACCGAACTGAAACAGCTCTTGATAATTATGATAAATATAACCATGAAATTATTAATGATGGAACTTTAGAAGAATTAAAATTAAATGTATTTAATCTATTAGATCATGATTATGGAAAGGAGGAATAAAAAATGAAAAATATTTATGTAATAACAGGAGGCACATCTGGTATTGGTTTAGCAACAGCCAAAACGATGCCAAAAGAAAATAGTTTAGTAATAATAAGTGGAAGAAATGAAGAAAAATTAATAAACGCAACAAAAGAAATAAAAGAATGTGATATTAATGTAGAATATTATGTATGTGATACATCAAATCGTGAAAACGTAGAAAAACTTGCTATATTTGCTAAAAGCAAAGGTAACGTAGTAGGTGTTGTTAACTCAGCAGGAGTATCAGGTACTGGTGTTTCATCAGAAAACGTTTTAAGAATTAATGCTTTAGGCACAAAATATATAAATCAAGAATTTTTTAAAGTTATGGACGGAGGATGTATTTGTGATGTTGCTTCATGTTCAGCATATACACTGCCTAAAATTTTAATTCCCGAAAAATTTTACTATTATGCTCTAAGAGATGAAAACTTATTTTTAGAAAAAATGATTAAAAGATGTAAACTATTAGGAAAAGAAAAGGCATCTCAAATTGCCTATTGTTTATCTAAAAACTTTGTTATATGGTATGTTAAAAATTCTGCCTATAAATATGCTAAAGAAAAAAATATTCGCGTTGTTTCAGTTTCACCAGGATTCGTTCATACTCCAATGACAGTTAAAGAAGCAAACGAACCAGGTACACAATTATGCCTACATTATTCTGGATTTGATCGTGGTGCTAAACCAGAAGAAATAGGTTACTTAATAAGTTCAGTTATTAATCCTCAAAATGGTTACTTAACCGGTACTGATATCTTAGTTGATGGTGGAACAACATCTGCTGGCTTTGGAATCAAAGTAGTTAATAAACCAGACTCAAGACCTGAAATTAAAGAAAATTGGTAAAAAAACTAAAAAATGATTAGTGAAAACTAACCATTTTTTATCTTGATAAAAACTACCAACTATAATTTAACTAATAATTAAAAATTCTATTACTATTTTTTAAATATAGACAAAAAAAGAAATGAATTAATTATTCCAAAATATTCATTTCTTTTTATTTTTCTTAACTTTGTTTTTAGTACTAGCTTTTTTATTCTTTTTAACACCATGTTTACTTGCTTTATATAAATCTAAGTATAAACTAGTTTTATTAGCTAAAATATTATTTTTTAAAGAATCAATCAAAATAGTTCTCTTATCCACTTCACTTAATTTATCAAAAAATTTAGTTAATCCCTTATCTTTATAATTCAAATTATATCTTGTTAATAATTCATCTAAAGTTAAATCTTCAATTAATTTCTTCTTCTTTAGTAACTTAACAATACTATCTTTATATTTATATCCTAAGTATATTAATCCAACTGGAATAATTAAATAAAGAATCACAAACATATTAGCTTTTTTAACACTTATATTAATAGTATAAACCGTATTAGATGTATCAGGAGCAGTAACAGTTATATAAATAACACTACCATTTTTTAAATTCTCATTTCCACTAATTACATATGATGCATTTTCATCATCAAGAACCGGACTAATATCTAAACTTCTATCATTTCTTTTAATTTCCAAATTATAATTTCTTACTTTTTTACTAAATTTTAAATTATAACCTTTTATATCAATAGATTTTAAATAACTATTGTTAGAAAAAGATTCTATTGGTTTAATAATATTTAAAACATAAGTTTTTTCATTGTTATCTTTATCTACTATTTTTATTAAAACTATATTATTACCAGATTTAATATTAACCTTACCACCATTAAATCCTTTAACAAAATTATAATCTTTATTTAAAATCTTAGGTGAAATATTTACATAATTAACTTTACTACCAACTTCGATATTATAGTCATATATTTCACTTTTAAAATCAAAAATAATAGTATCGCCCGCATCATTTTTAATAATTAAATCTTCTAGTTTTTTATCTATATTATTATCAACATATTTTTTATTAACAATATTTAAGATATATGCTCTACTAGCACCACTTTCACTAGTAACAATTATTGGAACAACTACTCTTTCTAAATGTTTAGTTAAGGTTATCTTTCCAGTACCACTCACATTTGCAAAATTATTATTAGAAATAGCCTCAATATTAATCTCACTTAAATCAGTTTCATAAGTATAATTAAATTTATTATTATCAAAGTCATCAATTACAACATCATTAATCATAATACTTTTTAAAAAATTATCATCACTAATAACTTTAACCTTAGTACTAACTTCTTTTACTTCTTTTAATTCACTAGAATTATAAATTCCATAAGATATATTTGAAACCTTAACATCATATTCTCCAGATTTATCAGCTTTAAACAATAAAATTCCAAATTCTTGTAATCCATTTACAACATTTTGTGATAAACTTTCATTATTTTTTACATTCCATAAATTTGAATAATTACTCCTAACATCAATTAAAGAAAGCCCATCAAGTTCAGCTATATCATATTTAATATAATTATACTCATCATCAGATTTAAAAGAAAATCTACAAATAACTTGATCATTTACATTAATTTTATTTTTATCACAAGAAAGTAAAAACTCATTATCCGCAAATACGACTTTTGGTAATAACAAAAAAGTAAATAATAAAATAAATTTTTTCATACCTATCCACCCATTAATAATTATTTATAAGAAAACTCGAATCTAGTATCTTTATCATGACCAACTAAAGTTAAATCACTATTACTAGATACATATACATCATATGACAGAGTCAAACTATCTATTAAATCTCTACCATTAATTTTATAAAAAAATGTATTAGAACTTAATTTAATATAATCTCTATTTATATCTTCAACTTTTAAATTTAAAGCACACTTTTCATCATCAGTTGCAAACTTAATTTCATCATTAATCATAACATTATATTTTTCACCATGATTATTACACTTAATATATAACTTATATGTATCATCTACTGGTTTAATATAATTATAGATTAAAAAAATACCTAAACAACACAATAGAACTATAACAATTTTTATAACTTTTTTCATATTAATTAGTTCCCTTCTTCTTCCTTTATAGTATATCATGTAACTTATTTTTAGTAAATTAGAAAAAGAACTCTAAAAATTTAAAGTTCTTCAAAATAAATAATTTTAAATTTAATAATTTAACTTATTTCTCCATCATTATTTTTTTTAATAGAATCATATAAACCACCTGCTGATAATGCTGAAATTAAACATATAACTAAAGCACTCCATATATTTGTATCTAACTTTAAAAAATACACTAATATTCCTGATAATACTCCAATAGCAATATTTTGAAATGGAATATATTTACTATCTAATCCTAAATACTTACTAATATATCCAATGATTAAAGTCATAAGTGAAATAATACTAGGAATTGTTATTTCCATTTGCATCACCACTCTTCCAGTTATGCTCCAAATACATAATCCTTTTTTCATGATTTTTTGTTGTTATTAGTACTTCTTCCATTGAATTAGTTAGTTCCACTATCGTTACATTTAATCTAGTTAAATTATTATTAAGTTTAATTATAGGTGTTACTATTGATATTAATGATACAATTAATCCAACAATAATAATTATTGTACTATCCACATTCCATCACCCATATTATTTTATGTTACATAATGACTTATCGAATTGGCATATATCACTTTTATTTTAAAAAAATTTATGTTAATATTTATACTAGGTGAAAGCCATGAGTAAAAAGAGTAACATTAAAAATTTATTTAAAAAATTAAAAAAGACAAACAAGATATATCGTATATCTTTCTATATACTATTTATTCTATATTTAGTATCAATAATTTTATTTTCTTATAGTTTAATATTATTAGGAAATATTGAAACTTTATTTAGAATTATTTTAATAATATTTTTATATTTAAACTTAATTTTATTTTTATTTATTGGACTATTTTTATTAATTTTAAAAAAACATATAATTTTAACCATTTTATTGGTGCTTACAACCATCTTTACTGGTGCTAATTCATTTGGTTACTATTATATAAATAAGACCTATAAAATAGTAGATAATATAAGTAAAGATAAAATAATTTATACAACTAATTTAATTAGTTTAGATAAAGATATTGAAATAAAAACTATCGGTTTAATAAATAATGAAGAAGATATTGAAGGATATATTTTACCTCAAGAATATATGGCTAATAAGGGAATGAAAGTAAAAATAACAGAATATGATTCATATGAAAAATTACTTGATGCCTTATATAATAAAGAAGTAGATGCTATATTTATAGATGGAAATTATGTTTTAAAATATAACAATATTGAAAAATATATAAACATCGCAAACGACACATTTATAATAGATTCTTATAGTAAACAAATGAAAAATCAAGATACAGTAGCATCAACCAATAAATCAGTTACTGAACCATTTACAGTTTTACTACTAGGCGTAGATTCAGAATATGATGGTTTATCCAACAATGCAGCATTTAATGGTGATTCTATAATGTTAATAACATTTAACCCTAAAACATTATCAGCAACTATCTTCTCTATTCCAAGAGATACATATGTACCAATTGCTTGTAATAATAACAAAAGTAATAAAATAAATTCAGCAGCTGGATACGGAACTAAATGTATGATAGATACAATTCAAAATTTAATTGATATTAATATTGATTATTATGTAAAAATTAACTTTAAAGGTGTAGTTTCTTTAGTAGATGCCCTTGGTGGTGTTACTTTAGATATAGATAAACCGGATTTTAGAAAAAATGGAAACATTAATTGTGGCGATAAAATTTGTGAACAAGATTCAAATCGTAGTTTTGGTGAAAATTTAGTATATATCACACCAGGACCCAATCAAACTATTAATGGTGAACAAGCTCTTGCTTACTCAAGAAACAGACATCAATTTGCATCATCTGATTTTAAAAGAATCGAACATCAACAAGCAGTTGTTACAGCTATCGCTAATAAAACTAAAACAATTAGATCAATTGATACTTTTTATAAATTATTAAATGCAGTATCAAATAATATTGATACAAACATGTCAACTAAAGAAATATTAAATTTCTATAATGTAGGTAAAAATATCTTACTTAATAATAATTTTGATGATAATAACTTTATAAATATTCAAAAAACATACCTAAGTGGTTACGATTTAACAATATATCAAAATGGTTATGATATGTATACATTCCAATATTATGAAAATAGTTTAAAAGAAATTGTAAAAGCAATGAAAGAAAATCTAGAATTACAAGAAACTGAATTAATTAAAACATTCTCATTCTCAGCAAATAAAGAGTTTACTATCCCTGTTATAGGTAAAAACGTAACTTCAGGAACAAGAAATGAAACCTTACCAAACTTTATTGGCTCATCTATAGAATACGTTAAAGAATGGGCAAGTTCTAGAAATATTACCATAACAGAAGAAGAATATACATCAAACGATTGTGAAAATAACAAAATAACAAATCAAGATATTCGAAGCGGAACACTTACTAATAACATTGATAACTTAAAAGTTACAGTATGTAAAAATATCGCCGAAACAGAAGAATAGAAAAAAGATTATATCCTAATATTAATTTATTAGAAATATAATCTTTTTATTTTATGTTGGAATACTTAATTTTTGTCCTATACTAAGTAAATTACTAGATAAATTATTTAATGATTTTATCTCATTAACAGTTACATTATAACGTCTTGCAATACTATAAAGATTATCTCCGCTCTTAACTGTATAAATAATTGTACTAACATTTTCGCCAGTACTTTTTCCCGGAATAATTAATTGTTCTCCAATACTTAAACTATTATTACTCTTATTATTCGCGTTCTTCAAATCATTTACACTAACATTAAAATTATTAGCTATACTCCATAAAGTATCACCCTTTTTAACTACATAAACATTATTTGGAACATTAGAACCACTACTAATTATTAATTTCTGTCCAATAGATAAAATATTACTAGTTAAATTATTTAGAGACTTAAGTTCATCCACCGTCATATTATTTCTTCTAGCAATTGAATACAAACTATCACCCTTTTTAACTATATAATATCTTTTATTATCAGCACTAGCACTATTATCATTATTTCCACTACTATCTTTAACAATTAATGAATCACCTATTGTTAAATTATTACTAGTCAAATTATTTAGAGATTTTAACTTGTCTACAGTAAGACCATAAGCCCTTGCAATACTCCACAATGTATCACCTTTTTTAACAACATAATAATCGCTACCAGAAAGAGGAACATATTTATAACCAGCATATTCAGTTACTGCTTTAACAACCGCCTCAGCATATTTTTTATAATTATTTTTAAGTTTATTAGCATCACTTGTATTATCTAAAAAACCATATTCAACAATTAAAGCTTCCGTATTAGGCGTATTCCTCAACATATAATAATAATCTTTATTATAATCTCTAGGTAATCTTCTTTGATAATATTTTCTAACTAGTTGTCCTTGTTTTTCTAATTCATCTAATATTTTCTTAGCAAGTGTATCTTTATTTCTTAAAGCATAAATTACTTCAGCACCTTCTGCACCTCGCGATGGTCAAAGTGTGATTAATTTATTTTTTATCTTCTTTTTTTAAATTTTCGTTTATACTTTCAATTTTCTTTATAGAACTCAACACATTAGTTGATCTATTCGCCACTTCGATAGCTGTTTTTAATTCTTCAAATTGCATGTTTGGCTTAATACTTTCTAACATATTTACATAATCATAAGTTGGTAATTGTTTGTTCAAATTTTCTATTTGCTCAAAAACACCACTTTTTTTAATGGGTTCGATATTTATTTCAATAGACTTTTTTAATTTTTCCATGCTCTCTTTAAATTCATCAGTATAAATACTTGTAATAGATTTAGTTAAAGCAGCTATTAATTTACTAAAATAGTTCATGTTAAATTCAATATCTATCAATTCAAAATTCTCTAATTCAAATTTCTCATTTTTTAATACAATATTTAACTTAATCTTTCCTAACAGCATAGTTTCAGTTTCTATATTTAAATCATCTAACAGATATTTATTGGTCTTAAAAGAAAGTATTACTTCATAAATAGAATTTTTGTCATTAATATCATCTATAACAAAATCATCGCTTGAAAATTCATTAAATTTTATGGTATCCAGTTTTACTAATTTATCATTGTTTGAATATATAACGTCCTCTGTGTAATTATATCTAAGAGATTGAATAATTGATAATAATAAGGATTTATTGTATAATTTCACAACATTAGTTTCAAGAAGATTATTATCTGAAATAATTTTCTGCAAAGATTTCTGCCTTTGATTGCCATCCGGTTCAAAAAATATTATTTCTAATTTTGTTTTTGGATGTTTTTCAGCAAACTTTCTTTCTAAAGTCTCTTTATTTTCAAAAAACACTTTATCGCCTGAAAAAAAATATAATTTCTCACAATTGTTGATATCTTCTGAAAAAAGAATTGTTTTCCATATTACTGCATCTTTAAATCCTGCATCTGTTTTTTTCCCTTCAAAACTTTTGTCAAATGGTGCATTTTTACATATAGCATCATTTATTAGTTCTTTTAATATTTCAGGAGTATATTGTAAGCTAATAACATTAAACTTTTGCATATACTCTTCCTTCTCTTTTCTTATTATTTCATCAATGTTATTTTTAGGTATATCTCCGATTAAAGCATAATTTAACTCCAATATTTTTGATTCCAAACAACTATACTTTTCTTCAAAAACTGCTTTTTTTTGCGCAAATAGCTCTTCAATCACCATTTCAGGCATAAAATATACTAATTCTTTTTTTTCATCAGTTTTACTTAATGATTCAATATACTCTATAAATATATCTGTACCATCAAGAACGCTCTTACAATCATACCATTGCCCTTTTTCTTTTCCCAATATATTTGTATCAGTGACAAAACCTATCTTCATTCTATTTCTCCTTACTACAATAATTCTAGATATTTTTTCAACATTTCTATTTCTAATTTGTTAACTAACTTAACAAAATCAGTATAGTCACCAGTTGTATGTGCCTTATCTAATGCTTCATAATATTTTAATCTTGATTCTTTTTTTATAATTACAGGATTATATCCGTTGTTCATTAAGACTAAATTCATAAGTAATCTGGACGTTCTTCCATTACCATCTACAAATGGATGTATTTTTACTAACTCTCCATGTAGTAATGCTGCTTGAATTATTGGATGATATTCATTCCAAGTATTATAAGTTAATATTAATTTTTCCATTAATTCAGGAACTTTTAAATAATCTGGTGGAATATGTGTTGCACCTTTAATAGTTACATTTTCTTTTCTATATCTCCCAGCATTTTCATTATAAATGTCTTTTAAAATTAATTGATGAATATTTTTAATATTCCATTCGCTAATTGGTTCATTATCTTTAACCAGGTCATCTAAAAATAAAATTGCTTTTTCATGGTTAATTGCTTCTAAATGTTCTTTAATAGATTTTCCACCAACAGTTATTCCTTCTAAAACAACTTGAGTTTCCCTTAATGTTAAAGTGTTACCTTCAATTCCATTACTATTATAAGTCCATTCTAAGTTAATAGATTCTCTTAATGATTTCAAAGTTTCTTTTGGTATTGGTCTTTTACTATCTAATTCGTTTTTTAAGCTATCTACTTCATCAAAATAATTATCATCTAAATCAATAATAAATTTATTATCATCTGGTTTAATTATTCTTTTATCAACAGGTTTATCAGCATCAATTGGAATATTCCAACTATTTCCTACTTTAACTGCACCTTCAATTCTACCATCTTGTAATAATTGTCTTATTCTTCTTTCACTAATATTCCATTTTTCAACGGCTTCTTTTGTAGTCATAAATTCCATACTTTTCACCTCTGCTATAATTATACCGCAAGCGGTAGTATTTGTCAACACATTTGTTCCGTTAGCGGTATAGTAATTTATACATATTCAACAAACTATCGTTTTTAATAACTTCGTGTTAAATTACCCCAAGCTCAAATAATTGCCTATATCTTCATAAAGTGTTAAAATATATAACTAAATTATGGAGGTGTCATTATGATAGAACATTTAAATTTTTTTCTATATAATCACATATTTGAATTAATAGTTGGAATACCATTTATTGCAAATTTCTTATTTATTGAATATTTAGATAATATGCAAACCAAAACAAAGGTACAAGCAAAAGAAAAATTTGACAAAATACGTCATTACAAAGTAACAATATTATTTTTAGCATCAATTCTTGCTACAATATACATAGTTTCCAATTTTAAAAATATCATTTTAACAATATTAATTTTTATATTACCACTATTTACTTTAATAAAATCTGTTTCAAACATCTATAGCAATAAAAACGATTTTACATTAGATACCAAGTATATAAATGTAACATCTACAATTATTTTTATTATATTTTTTTCAGGATATGTAACACCTGTTTATTTAGAAATTTTTGCTAATATACCACACATGCATAAAGAAATATTATTAATACTGTACTTAATAATTAAAATCATTTTATTTGTATTTTTAACTTCAACAAATATTTTTGTACTTATTTCTAATATTAACACTACTCTTAAACAAAAAATATCAAAATCAATTAGTGATTATTTTATTTATAAAGAAAAGGATTTTACTTTCATTAATTATGATTTTTATTTATACAGAAAGTACAATAATAAACTTACTAAAATTATAGATATAATAATATTTTCTATACTTAGTATTCCTACAATTACATTAAACCTAATTATAATTATTTGCCTTAATGCAATTAAAATAATTAAAAACAAGTTATTTAATTTATTTAAACAATTAGAAAATAAAGATAAATGGAATTTAATTATTAAAAAATCAACAAACATTTCAATAATTATTGCATTTATTATTGTTTATATAATTATGGTATTATTTAAAGAACAATTTTTTCCACAAATAATTGATATATTTACTTTTTTATCAACTGTTATTCTATTGCCTTTAATTTATGATAGTATAAAATCTAACAAATAATTATGATCGTCTATAAATTATTCAACTTCTGCCCATCTTGGGTAGAAGTTTTAACTTGTGTCCAAGTTGAACACAAGTTATAATTTGGCTTACAAAAAATTATATTACATGTTAATTTGTCATTTTTTTAACCTCGTAGCGATATGCGACGAAGTTATAACTTCCGACCAACACGGTCGTATGTTAACCTTGTCCCAAATTGGTCCGAAGTTATAATTGTGATATATACGAGTTTTAATTTTATGTACTATTCTGTGCATAATGCACAGAATTTTTAAATCATGAATTTATAGAAAATTTCAATATTTTTATTATTATCAATTTCAATTTTATCAATTAATGTTTGTAAAAGTTCTCTAGTAGGTTTCTTTATATCAATTAATTCTCTTATTCTTTTTTCATATTCTTCTAATTCTTTTGTTTTGATACTTTCTTTTTTAATATTTTTATATCTTTCTAAATCTAACTGCGACCTATTCAAAAGTCTTTCTGTTTCCTGTGATAACCTTTTATAAGTAGCCTCTGAAATATTACCTCTAAACTTATCTTCATATAACATATCTATTTTTGCGATATATTCTTTTATCTTATTTTCTAAATATCTTATCTTTTCCTTATTATCATTCTTACTACTATTTTTATCTGCTATTTCCTTTGATAAGACTTTAGAATCAATTTTATTAATATAATCTTTACAGGTTGTTCTTACTACTTCAAGTAAAGCTTCTTCTAATTTATCATATGGCATAAAATGTGGTTCACATAATCTTCTTCTTGGATCTCTTGCATATTTATTACAATTGATAGTCCAATAGTCTTGATTTTTTCTATAAGTAATAGTTAAAGCATTTCCACATTCTTTACAAAATAATAAATTTTCAAATAATCTTTTATCTCTTTTACTTATACCTTTATTAGTTCTTTTAACATTACCTTGGATTCTTTCAAAAGTTAATTTATCTACTAAAGGTTCATGTGTATCAGGAACTATATCCCAATTACTTTTTGGAAGAGCTTTTTTCTTTTTAGATTTATAATTTACTTTAGTCTGTGTACTTTGAACCATATCACCTGTGTACATTCTATTCTTTAGTATCTTTTTAACCGATGATGTGGTCCATTGTTCATTATATCTCATTTTAGAATTAGGATTTTTTCGTTTTAAACTACTAGGTGTTTTAATTTTATTATCATTTAAATATGAAGTTATATCAGATAATCCTACACCACTTGCAGCCATTTCAAATATTTTTTTTACCACTGGTGCATATTCTGGATCTGGTATTAAATGCCCTTTTTCTTCTGGATCTTTCATATAACCATAACTTGGATTACTTCCAATAAACTTACCTTTCTTTCTTTTATCATTTAAAACACTTCTAATTTTAATAGAATTTTGCCTACTATAATAATCATTACAAGCAATTATAAATGTTGATGAATCATTACTTGCTTGATTAATTGCACTATCGTAGTTTTCCTGTAATGATATAAATCTTATATTGTTTTCTGGAAAAAAGTTTTCTATATAATATCCTGTCATAACATGATCTCTACCTAATCTTGATAAATCTTTTATTATAACCAAATTAGCCATTTTGTTTTTAATGTCTTCAATCATTTTAGTAAATCCAGGTCTTTCAAAATTAGTACCAGAATACCCATCATCGACATATTCTCCAACAAATATAAAACCTTTTTCTTTTACAAAATTCATTAATAAATTTCTTTGATTAGTAATACTTTCACTTTCTGATTCATAAGATTTTCCTTCATCTGCTTCAGACAATCTTATATATATGACAGCTCTATAAATATTATTTGGCATTTGTATCAATCCGTTATACATTTATTACTCCTTTCTTTTTTGTATAACAATCAAAGCCATTTAAAGTATAATACTTTATATTCAAACTCGCGAATGTGCTAATTTTTAATTAGTACACTTTTTATATATTTATTTAACAAATCTACCAAATTAAGAGCATTATCATCCTTTTTAAAAGTTTCTGTAATTTTAAACATAAGCCACCTCATAAAATTTTATGAGTGTCTGTTTCATTTTATTTCTTATTCCTCCTCGTATATATCACTTAATAGTTTTTTTAATTCTTCTTGCTCTTCAAGAGTTGCTTCATTTTTAGTTATTAACTTACCATGCCAGTATTCATTACCATCTTCATCTTTATAATAAATACTATCTTCTTTTTTATTTAATTTATTATTATATTGTTTAAAGTTTTGTTTATAGCCTGTATTATAATTATCTTTAATACTTTTTAATTTTAAATTTAAGACCTCCGATAATTTAATTATACGCTTAGAATTATTTGTACCTTTCTTATCATATTGAGCCTTAATATAACCAAAGGTGGCTAAATTACTTATACTTTTTGATATAGTTACCTGTGTTACATTATAAATATCACAAAAATATCTATTAGTAGCCCAACAATAACCATTTTTCTTACAAAGACTTATTATATGGATTAATAATAATCTTTCTAAAAAAGTTAATCTATTATCTCTTAATACGGATTTTAAAATAAATACATTTATAAATTCTTCTTTATCCATAATAATCAATATATAAGATATATCTTGAGATAATAAAAGTGCACTTTTAAATATTATTTTTCCTAGGTGCTTTCATCTTATAATAAATTAAAAGAAAAATAAATTGTACAAAACATGTAAAAAGAGCACATCTCTGTACTCCCTAGGCATTATATTTTAATCAAATTTTCATTACCAATACCATATAAATTTAATAAACAACTTTTATTACAGTTTTTTACACCATATTTTTGTCGTTGAGTTAAACTATAGGTCAAATATAAATCTTTTTTCGCTCTCGTTATTGCCACATAAAAAACACTTAATTCTTCTAAAAATTGTTTTTCTGTAGCACCACATATTCTACACCCATTACCAAATTCACTACAATTAGAGCATGTATAATATCCCGGGAAATTATATGATTCTAAATCAGCAACTATAATACATTCTGATTCTAATCCCTTATATGCATGTATTGTAGCAATAATTAATTTTTCATCTATTTTATTCATATATTGCTTAAGACCTTTATTTTCTAAAACATCATAAATAAAATTTATTAAATCCTCCATCCTATATTTTGAATATATATCATATATACTATCTATAAACTTTCTTAATAAAATTAACAAAGAAGAATATATTGGATTTGAATTTGATTGATAATATAACATAATACTACTATAAAATTTTTCTAAAATTTTCTTATTTACAACCTTTTTATCTTTAATTGATTTTTTTAATTCCTTATATGAATGTTCATGAAACAAAATATATTCTTCGCTTTCATCTGTAAAAAGAGCATAAATATCTCTTTCTTTTAATTTACTTAATAAATATTGTGTATTAAAATTATTATTTAAACTTTTTACTAAAATTGTAGAATTTATATTAGAACTAATATTTTCCAAAACCTTTGATATAATCCAAGTATATTCAGAATCATAATTATTAGAGCATATTATATTTGGATTTGATATTTCTTGAATATTTGGTGAATTAATAGAATTTAATCTTATAACTCTATCTAACTTTAATAACTCTGGGTTGTCCTTGAATCTATAATTTTGTTCCAATACTATCTTTTTCATATTAAATTTTTCCTTTGTAATGTCCATAATATTGGGAATAGCACCAATAAATCCATATATTCTTTGCAACGGATCTCCAAAAAACAAAAGTCTAGTCTTATCCGTTATCAGCATTTTTAATAAAATGTACCCTAAAAGGTTTGTATCTTGATATTCATCAACTATTATTAACTCAAATAAATTTTGATATTGTTTTAATAAAATAGGATAACGTTTAAATAATTCAATCACCAACGTTATTATAGAATTATACGTAATATATTTATGAAATACAATTTTCGTTAATATTATTTCATTATACTTTTCAATATTATTGTTCATCTTTTGTATATCTGCATCTGATATAGAATCAATGATATTTTTTATAATTTCTTTTTCATCATCTAATAAAGTTATTTCGTTTGGTATTTTTTTATCGTCGATAATATTAAATTCATTTAAAGAAGTTAATATATCAGATAATTTAAAACCGTATAATCCTAATATCTTTCTACATAAACCATGATAATTAGAAACTAAAATTTTTTTTGAAACTAATGTATCAGAAAAATCGTTATCTTCAAATAATATAGGTAATTGTTCTATAACATCTTTCTTGATTTTGTATGCCGCATTAACACTAAAGGTTAATGCAAGGATTTTTTTTGTACTCGGAATTAATCCAGTGGCAATATTATAAGCTACTGAACTTATTAATGTCTTTGTTTTTCCACTACCAGCAGATGCTTCTATTATCATTCTCGGATTTTCAGAAGTTATAACCGACAGCTGACTTTTATCTCCATTATGTATATTTGATATTTTAGTCAATACATCATTACTTTTTAGCATAATTTACCGCCTTGTTAATAATTATTTTATAAATAGGTGGAATATCTAGTTCAGTACAGTTATATGCTAAAACACTACTTTCTAATGTAGACTTTTTATTATATAACCATGTAACTAAAACCAATACTTTTTGATTATAATCCCTTGTCATAAACATATCAAATAATTTAAAATTATCAAGTATTATATTATTTATATTAATTCTTTTATTTACTTTCTCAATTGCTCCTTTTTGTATAAATGAATTCATTTTATCATCACAATCACGCGCAATTTTATATAAAATATGTATTCTATTGTTAATAATTATATTTCTAATAAAATCTTCTTCAAAAAAGGTGTATTCTGTATGAAAAATATTTTCATACTCATTTTTATACTCTAATTTATATTTATCCTTATCCATAATGCAAATATTTTTTATACCAAAATGACTCAGCAATCTACTTACAGTAGGAATAGAATCAGCACCATCAGCTTCAATTATACCTATATTTAATCCGTCAAAATTAAAGCCTATCTTATTAGCAAATATAGGAAGCGTTACCCTTTCTGTTTGACCTTCTACAACAATACAAGTTTTTGCAAAAAATGCCTCTTTAATTTTAAAATTATGTGATAAAAATTGTTTTTCTTCTTTATCTGATATTCCACAATTAAATCCACTATATGCTTTAACAATTTTTTTATTATCATAATCAAGCCTAATAATTTCTCTAAAATTGTTTGAAATAATGTTTGGAGAATGAGTTACAACAAATAATTGGCCAAATATACCATCAATATTAAATATCTTTTTTAATAAAGATAAAAATAATTTATCCTCATTATTTATTATATTTCTTATATCGTTTATAACACTTCTTTGCATATAAGGATGTAAATGAATTTCTGGTTCATCTAAAAATATAAAAATACTGATATATTTATTTCCTTTGTTATCCTCTATAATACTATCTTGCTTCTTCTCAACAGTTTGCATTATTTTATTTAATAATTCAAAATAAATATATGAGCTGTACCTCACACCACTTCCCATTCTATTTATTGACATATTATCCTTGTTTTTTAATTCCATCAATCTAGGAAGCAAATCCACTATATTTTTTTCTATTACTACCGAAAGGTCATTATTTTGTACAAAACTAATTAAATTTAGGATTTCATTTAAATGATTAGATATATTATTTATTTCGCCCGTATTTATTAGACCTTCTACTTCAACATTATTAACACTTATGTAATTTTCAATTAACGAATTTAAAAATTGACCACTAGTTTTTGTTTTTATAAAACTTAATTCTTCTGGCGCATTGATTGAATTATAATATACACAAGGTAAATTTCTTATTTTTTGATAACTAATTGCTGAACCTGTATCAATATGATAATATTCTATCCTATCAATTGGTGTCTCTTGAATTGCTTTAATATTGATAATATTTTCATTATCCAAATCAAAAAAGTCATCAAAATATCCCAATTCTAAATCATTTAACAAAAGACTAATGTGAATTTCTATAGGTTTTTCTTCATCGGCGAAATCTTCTAAACTAAAACTAGATTTATTAAAAAAATAATTAATTGCTTCCAACAGGTTACTTTTACCTATTCCATTATTACCGATTATATATTTCATATTACTTGCATTATCTATAGTAATATTTTCTAAATTTCTAAAATTTTTAATAATCACTTTTTTAATAACCATACTATTACCTCCTACTACTAAAAAAAGGCAATACAAACCCTAAATAATATAAGTCTGTACTAGCCCTTTTTATTATCTATTTCCTTTTGCTCTATTATGTGTCTGACATAACATTTGACAATTATCTATATCTGTAGATCCACCTTTACTCCATGCAGTAACATGATCTGCATCCATTTCTTTTAATTCCCAAATTCTATTTTTATTATTATCATTTCCTATTGCACATAATGGACAATTGCTTATCTCTTTTAATTTTGCATCTTGAGTTTGTTTTTCATATACGACTCTCTTTGTATTATCATCAAATACTCTAACATTTAAAAGTTTAGTATCTTTACATCCACCTAATATATACTCACATATACCTTTAGTATCTTGTACTTGAGGATCAGCATATAATTTACATAATGTTTCTGAAACTTTGTTAGGATCATATGAATTACTATGATATGTTTCATATAATCTTCCCCATTCTAAACCTCTCATATCAGATTTAACATCTTTGAAGACAGTTGATGCCCAGGTTATTACAGAATTGAAATATGCTTTTAATTCTGTAATATTAGTATCAAATCTATGTTGACTCATGTAACTATCAATATTACCTTTGCTTACCCAATTAAGAGCTGTTGCAAGATATTCTTGCCTATTCACATCACCTTTTATATATGCGCTCCATTTTTGAATATTTGCATTTTGAGAATTAGAAAATTCTTCGCGAGCCATAGTTACAAAAGGTCCAGAATAAATAGCATTTAATAATTCTTGATTATTTAATGGAACACCCACAATATTAATTGTTTTAAACCATTCTTTAATTTCTGATTCTTCACCTTCACAAATATAAATTGTTAATTGTGAATCAAGAATCTTATCTTGTAAATTTTTAGCAAGTCCATCAAAATATTGCTCCATACCATGTTCATCTTTAATGGCAAATTTATCTGTAATAAATCTACCAAAACTAGTAACTCTTTGCTGACCATCTAAAATTTCGTATTTATCTTCTCCGACTTTAACAAAATATAATAAACCTAGCGGATATCCTTTTAATAATGAATCAATTACAGCGACATCTCTTTTTCCATCAGCATAAATATAGTTTCTTTGATACTCAGGTTGAATTGTTAATTTTCCACCCCAGCCAAATAATCCTTTACCTTCATACTCATTATAAACAAATCCTTCATTTATATCTCTAACAGTTAAATCAGTTTTCAATATTGTTTCCATCGTTTTCCTCCTTAAATTGAATAAATATTCTAGCATATGGAACTTTAACACTATTTTTTTCTTTATCATAAATAAATGGTATTCCATCTCTTAATGCTGAACTCAATTTTTTTAATTTTCTATCATAAGGTTGAACTCCTGCTTCAACACCAAGTTCACCAGCGCCAAAACCTAATATAACAAACTGATCAGGGTTATATTTATTTAAAAAAGTTATAGGGACACCCATGACTCCCTTGTAATCACTTGGAATAGCATCAGTGAACGAAACATCTATTGCATCAAAATTTTCATATTTTTGATATCCATTTTCTAGTATTTCCTTATGCTTGCTAAACTTTAAATTATCTTTCATAGTCATTAATTGTAATGGTTGATGTCTTCGACCATGATCAATGTTAGTAAACCATACAACACCTGATACTCTTATCATACCATCTTTATGTTCACCAGCAGTAGCATAGTCATCATAGTATTTATTAATAAAATGTGTGGCTCCTCCATCAAAACCTTTTCCAAGCCATATTTTATTATCTTTAATTAATGGAAATATTTCTTTATATGAAGTTGCATTTTGATGTCCAATTATAATAAATTTCTTATCTTTTTCTAAAATCCAATTAACAAATTCTCTAAATAAACTAAAAGGCGGATTTGTAATTATTATATCTGACTCATCTCTTAATTTTTTTACTTCATCAGATCTAAAATCACCATCACCCTCAAGATAATCCCATTGTAAATCTTCAATATCTATTTTTCCAGATTTATTTTCATCTTTGTCTAAAACAAATATTTTTCCTTTAACTTTTGTTTTATCTTTATCAAACTTTGGCGATTCACTTTCAAATAATGAAAGCTGATATGGTTCAGTAATTTTCTTACTTTCATATGCATAACTTGTACTGATTAATTTTTTCAATCCAAATCTCTCAAAGTTTTGTGCAAAAAATTTAGTAAAGTTAGACCATTCAGGATCGTCAGCAGGCAATAAAATAGTTTTATTTTTAAAAACATTTGGATTATATTCCAAATATGCATTCATTTCCTTTTGAATATCAGAAAATTGTGTGTAAAATTCGTCATTTTTATTCTTTCTTGCATTTCCAAGATCCCTTGCCATATAATCACTTCCTACTAATTAATATTTTCTCTAACTTGTGCTCTAATTGATATAAAGTATTTGCACTAGACACATCTCCGCCTAAATCTTCAAGTGCTGAATATAATATTTGACGTTTTGATGGATTTGAGTTATTTGGGACCTCGATATTTGTGTCTTTTTCATATATACCTAAAGTTCCGTCTTCATTTGTTTTAGAATAATAATCTTTTCCAGTTAAACTTGAATGAAAATTAATATTTTTAAAATGATGTCTATTTTTTGACAACATTAAAGCATCTTTCTTATCCTCTATTTCCTCTGTTGTTTCTTTCCATAGATGAAGTCTATCAGTTGTTCCATTTATTTCAGCCATACTCTCAAATGCAGAATACATTTCTTCTGGTCTCATATGATAAAACTCTCTTACTCTAATTTTATCTCCTATTTTTTCTTTACTTCTTAATTCTGGATTTATAGTATCTATAAATTTGTGCAATTTTATATCAGTTAATCTTTCAGTAACATCAAATGTTGCATAAATATGAAATGAAAAAGGAACAGCCTCAGAATTATTTAATTGTTTTACTCTTTCTTCAACATTATCCGCATACCCAATTTTTATATACTCTGGAAATGATTGATTAGTTAATATATAAATTACTCCACATTTTTCTTTCATACTCTCTCACTCCTAAAGTTTTAAACCAATATTATTATAACATATAATTCGACAAATTTATAATTTTGGCATTGAAATACTTGCAAAATTTAATTTTTAGATATAGGGTTTGGGAGTAATCCTACAAAAGAATTTCGTGCGGGAGTACAAATTCAGTGCTGGCTAAACAATGGATTCACTCCCAAATTTAGCATTTTGACTAAACCAACAGTTAGTAGTATACTTTCTATAAGTACAAGTATATTTGTACAAATATTAAATGAAAGGAGGACAATATGATATATCAAATAATGAATTATTGGGATATGATTGATAGATGCAAATTATATAACAATATGATTTTAATATCTAAAAGAAGAATAAATCCTAATCAAGTATTATATGAGACTATTTGTAATGAACTAGCTAAAAGTTACGTAAAACAAGTATTTAATATAAGATAGGAAGGTAAATATGTTCGTAATAACATAAAAACACTATTTAACAAAGAATGTTAGATAGTGTTTTATTTTTAATAATATTTCTTTAATATCATTGGATTATCTTTTACTATTATTAAATTATATTTTATTCTTAATACTTCTTTTATCTTAGGTATAAGTCTACTAATATCACATCTACAATTAAATATATCTATGGCAGAGTTAATATGATTTATTAAATTACATTCTGATAAACAATGTCTACTATATCCATTTGCTAAATAAAAGGCTACTAGATCTGGTATAACATAATTATTCAAATAATCATTAACATTGTTATAAAAAGGTAAATATATTTCTTCAAATTCTTTATCAGTTATATCACGCATAGATATATTCCTTTAAAATTATTTCTTCTACCCTATTTTTTATATTATTCATTTTACCTATCCATAGCATTTGATTACTACTTTTTAATTCTTCAGTAATATTTTCTTTTTCAGTTAGTTCTTTAATTAACTTCTGCACCTTCTCCATAACAGTAGTATCAATATTATGAAGATATTCATTTAGTTTATCGTTAACCAGTAAATCAAAATATAATCCTAATTTGTATTTCTTAATATAATTTAATCTTAATAACCCATATTTTCCTATATTATATTGTTTTTTATTTTCTAATATTAAATCTGGCAATAAAAAATCACCTTTCTTAGTGTAACTAATATTCATAACAGTTCTCCATTCCTTTTCATATTTATTTGGCTTTAATCGTTATACATATTTTGTTACACAATGACTATCGCCACCCCCAGCATTAATATGATTAGAAATAACAATAACATCTTTCCCATTACCATATTGATCAAGAACTCTTTGTGGTCTTTCCGAAGCTGGCAAATCAGCGTCACTATCTCTCGTTAATTTAACTGGAACACCAAGTTCTTTTAACCTATCATACATATACTTACTTATATCTAAAGTTAAATTTTTTTCAATAATCCCATTACCAATAGCCCCAGAATCACTACCACCATGACCAGCATCAATTACCACCTTTTTAGCCATTTATCATCACACCCTATATTAATTTATGCATAATTAAATAAAATGCCTATAAAACACCTAATTCAACAAAAAATATCACAACAATTAATGTGATATTCTTTTTTATACTATTTTTTTCTTCTTAGAAAAGAGAACAATCCTTTACGGCTACTCTTAACTTTAACATTACCTACTAAAAATTTAATTAAATCATTTAATTCACTATTGCTGTCCAATCTTTCATTTAAATTAGGAACATTTCCAACAATTTTTAAATGAGTTTCATATTCAAAATTATTTAAATTATCATTTTTAATATTACTTCTATTTAAAACTACGTTAGAATTTAATAAATGTTCATATTCCTTTTGATTTCCCTTAATTATTTTATACAATTTAGTTGATCCAGGATCAACTAAATATACTAATTTATTGCATATTTCCTTTACATCAGATCCATTTAAATCAACAATAAATACATCAATATCCTTTAAGGTTTTTACAATAGTTTCAAATTGAACCCTACTTTGACATGTAATAATTCTATCATCCTTAAAATATAAAGAATCATTATTAAACATTTCAATACCTTTAACTTTTTTACTTTTACTTATTTCTTTAACAAGCATATACATTAAAGTAGTTGCACCCGCATGAGGAGTTCCATTTTCTATTCCAATGATTATTTTATCAGTCTCAAATCTATTACTTGTTTCCTTATCAGAAACAATACTATCAACCTTTAAAAAATCATATCCTTCTAAGTATTTTCTAACATCATCAAAAGTATTATTTCTTTCTAAAAGTTTATTAACAGCACTATCGCTTGTTGCAAAATTATAGTAACCTTTTTCAATCAATTTACCCAAAAATTCTTTACTATTAGCAACAAAACCATCATTTAACAAAATAACCACATTACTTGGATCTTTAAAAAATTCCAAGAAATTATATAAGTAATTATCATCATAATAGTTTTTTATAGATGTCAAATCTATTATAGCTTTGTCAAAATTAACATTATTTAACTCTCTATCTAAATCTTCTCTAGTAAATTCACCAACTAAAGTTTTAACCGTATTAACAGAAAGCATATTAATAACATTACTATTTTCATTTTTTATTATTATATACATTTTTTCAACCTACTTACTATTTAAATCAAAACTTTCTACATATTTTACATATTCAGCCTTACCTCTATTAATAACAAAACAGAAATTATTTGGTACATCATCTCTCATATTAGCAACTTTTTGACTTATATTAATTGAGTATTGCTCATTAATTCCATTACCAAGCCAAATACCAAAACTCTTATTAATATTATTTCTATACCAAGATTCACTTTCTACTTTTCTAATCTTATCGACACTATCAACTATAATAAAATTAATAATATCTAAATCCTTACACTTTGTAAACATATCTTCAAATATTCTTTTATTATCAATAGACAATTTACCCATTAAATCATCAATACCAATTATCATACAATAAATAGGTTTAATATTACTTAAGAAATCACGATTATAATTATTATCTTTATACATATCATATAAGTCATTAATATAATTACATAATTTTTCTACAAAATCATCAAAGCTACCATCAACATATTGATAATATTTACGACTATCTTCATTAACTTTAAAATCAGTACTATTTATAACTATTAACTTTCTATTTTGCTTAAAAATAATTTGATTAATTAATGGATTAATAAATTTATCAATAGACAATAAATCTAACGTACTTATTAAATTAATTATATTCTTTTTAAAATCAAATGTACTGATATTAAGACTATTTTTATTTATACCGATAGCAATATCGCTTGTTTTATTTAATATTGTACTTACACTATTTTTATCAACAATTTCAGGTAACACTGGAATTTTTTTAACTTTAAAATTATTTTTATTAAAAGTACTAATCTTATTTGCTATAGTTTCATTAATGTTAGTATCACTTATAACTGCACTTTGAAATTCATAAATATCATCTATCTTAACAATACCTCTACCAAAATTTTTAGCAGGGTAATTTCTTCTAAATCCATTAATAATACTAGAAAAATCATCTTCATTATTTTGATTTAAAGCATATATTAAAGAGAAATTTTGTCTTAATCTAAATCTTACCCCATTAGGTGTATTAACAGTTAATACAAAATAAATACCATATTTATAACATTCTCTTGTAATACTATTTAATATATCTGAATATTTATCATAAGCCTCAATATAAGCCTCATAATTATTAATTATGACAACTATATTAGAAATCTTTCTATTACTATTTTTAATAAAATTAACAAAACTACCACCATAATTAGCAAATAATTTTTTTCTTTCATTTATAGTAGCATTAAGCATTTTATATAAATTTTCAATTCTTTCTTCATCATAACCAGAAATAATATCACCAACAATTGCTGAATCATTAAAACTGTTAAGAGCTCCACTACCAAAATCAATTATATAAGTACTTACCTCAGAAGATGAATAATCATTCATAAATGAATACAACATTGTCATAATAAAGTTTTCTTTACCACTACCAGCAGCACCATAAATTAATACATTACCATTTTCAGTTAAAGGTACTGTCAAAACATTTTGTTCTTGTTTGTTTGGAACATCATATTCACCAATAATAGGATTTAAAATAAAACTATTCTTTTTAAAACTATATTTTTCTCTCAAACTATCAACCAATATAATAGGTGGTAATTTAGGCATCCATAACTGTTTACATTTTATATTTTGTTCTTTAGCAAGATTTGACAAATATTTAACAATATTAGATAGTTCTTCACCATTATTGTTTGCAACAACATTAACTTTTGGTTTAGTATCTACTTTTCTAGTAACATATCCAATATTATTTATAAAATCTACTGAACTATCAACATCTTTTTTTATGTTATCAGACGGAACATATGTACCTCCAGCATAAGCAGCCTGTCCAATTGTAAATACCTCATCATATCCGACTTGAAAATAAAATCTACCTGTTTGTTTTAAAAATGCTGCATCATTCTTTTTAATAACTTCGTTAGAATCAGATGTATCCTGAACTCTTAAACATACCCTAAATCTTGTATTACTCCAAATTTGCGGATCAACTACTCCACTTGGTTTTTGTGTAGCCAAAATTAAATGTACGCCTAAACTACGGCCAATTCTAGCAGTAGAAATTAATTGTTCCATAAACTCTGGTTGTTGATTTTTTAATTCAGCAAACTCATCACATATAATAAACAAATGAGATACAGGATCAGTTAATATACCTTGTCTAAACATTTTTTGATATTTATAAATATCAACAGTTGATTCCCCACTAATTTCTCTAGCCTTATTAAATAAAGCTTGTCTTCTTTTAAGTTCAGATTCAATACTAGCTAAACTTCTCTTAATTTCATTAGCATCTAAATTTGTAATTGTTCCAACTAAATGAGGTAATTTAACACCCGTTAATTTATTTTCAAAAGCACCAGCAAGTCCTCCACCTTTATAATCAATTAAAATAAATTGAACTTCATATGGACTATAATTAAGTGCCATTGATAATATATAAGTAATAATAAATTCAGATTTACCAGAACCAGTCATACCTGCAATCAAACCATGAGGTCCATGGTATTTTTCATGTAAATCAATAGTAATTAATTCACCATTTCTTCCAACACCAACCGGAGCAGATAAATTAAGAACAGGATTATTACCACTCCATCTTGCCGGACTATTTAATTGTTCAACTCTACCCACATCGTACATTTCCAAAAAGCCAATCTTTAAAGGAAGTTTACCTTCATTATCACTTTTTATATCAATAGGTGTATTAGCAAGAACTCCAACACACTTCTCATAATCAATTACATAACTAAAATCTATATTAAATTGTAGACTATTATTAATATCTAAATTATTTTTAACTTCACCCATAAAGTTATTACTAGTAATTAAACTTAGATCAATAAATGATGTACATTGATCTGGGAAATTAGTCATTTTTCTATCCATCATAAAAATACTAAACCCATTATATTCATTTTCTAATACATTTTTAATAAAATCAATTTCTCTAATCTTTTTAAAACTATCAGTAATAATTAAATATAATTGTTCAAAGTTTTTTTCTTTGTTATTTTTTCTTTCTTCATAAATCCGATTTAAATAATAACAAACTTCCTTATATTCATCATTATTTGTTGCAAAAAATCTAATACTTTTATCATCACTAAATAAATGAGGAGCTAATCTTAAAAATGCCCATTCGTGTTCATGCTCTTCATCTGTTAAAACTACAATCTTTAAATCATCATAACTATGAAAAGCTAAAATTTGTATAATCAATTTTTTAACATAAGCATATAAATAATCATTTCCAATAATTCCACTTATATAATTTGTCTTTAATGAATAAGGAATAGGAACATTTTCTAAAATTTTAGGTTCACTCCCTAATCTTTCAACAAGTTTTTTTAAATTATCTTCTTCTAATGTAAATCTTTCCTCAGGATAATTAATATTAATTTTCATTGGACAATTACCAGTTCCTAAATTAACTGTTAAATAATCATCATCAGTTACTCTTCTTTGCCACATAATAGAACTTCTGTTTAATATTACATCACTTGCTTCTTCACTACTCAAATAATGCATTTTTAAAATAGAGGTTTGTTCATTTTTAGCCTTACTAATCTCCTCAATTTTACTATCAATATATTTATTATATTTTTTTTGCCTTTTTCTTTCTTTACGACCTGTTTCAAATTTTTCATAAATTCTTGTCATAAGAGGCCATATAAATATACTAGCAAACATTGCACCACAAATAATTAAAGATGGAGTAGCATCCTTCATTGTCATAGTACCACTATTAACACCATTTAAAGTATTATATCCCATCATTAAAGATGTCATAGACATAGTAATCATTGGACCAATTGTAAGCAAAAAAGGACTTTCTTTATTTTCAAATTTAGCAGGTGGTTCATCAACTTTTATATCTAAAGTTTTAAGCATAGGAACAATTCTAGGCTTCTTATAAAAATAATCATTCTCATTATAAATAGGATAATAATTATCATCATTACTTATAGTAAATTCACCGTATTTAGAAGGTATTATACCAGTAGGCAAAATATCTAACTTAACATCATTTAAATTAATATTATTTACATATAAAGAATAAGAAACACCATGATTATCATTACCATTAATAATAATTCTTAATCCATTAATAAAAATAATATCTCCAATTTTTAATTCAACTTTATTAAATAATCTTACATTATTTACATAAACATTACCCTCATTATTAATAACATATATTTTATCATTTTCTTTTTTTATATAACATTCTACATCTTTACATACAGAATATTTTATAAAACATTTTCCACTTTTCCCAATAGAAAATCCTTTTTCTAATTGTTCATTAATCTCATAACAATTATATTGTTCTACAACAGGAGAAACATATATTAAAAAAGTATCTTTATCATATTCATTTTTAACTTTATAAAAATTATAATTGTCTAAATAAACAAATGGATTCATCACATCATTAACAACAACATAAGCATTATTATTACTAACAAGTTTCCATTTACCATTATCAGAATCAATTAAAATTATATTTCTTTTATTTCCATTAATATCAAATCCATCAATCCAATAAGAACCTTTAATTTCACTAGGAAAAATAAAATCTCTAATAGATCCATTTCTAATTACAGATACTCTCATAAAAGTTAACCTCCTCTATCATAATAAAATTATACAACATTATTATTTTTTTATAAAGAAAAACATACAAGCAATATTCTCATATGTTTAATAATTAATTATAAAATTGATAACTATAAATTTATATAAATTTTCTTTAAACAACTACAAATTAAAATAGTTATTACCACCCTTTACATAAGATACTTTATCAGATCTTCCATCTACATAACCAGCTCCATGAAATGAATCGCGATCATGTGACGGAATTCCAGATAATAACACATCACAAACAGCATCTTTAACCTCATCAGGAGCATTATCTAAAAATGGACTATACCTTTCATACAAAGCACCCTCATACTGGTTTGAAGCAAATATCTGTTTTATTGGATCGCCTTTTTCATCATAAACATTATAATATTTACCACTATTAGCTCTATTTAAAGCTGAACTCATAATATTAGCAGCCTCATAATATATTTCACCACTTTTATGCTCACCTAAAGGAACATCTTCACGAGTTACAATAGCAAACAACTTATTTGCATCATCATCAGATAAATTATATGCTTTTTTTAAAGCATCAATCTTTTGATTTAATAAATCTCCATCAATAGTAAAATTTTCATCTTCACCTTTCTTTTTATAATAATCTCTTGTTTTAATATCTCCAATTAAATCACCACGATAGTTATTAAGAAAGTTATCCGATCCTCCAACTCTTGAATTAAAAACTTCTATTGAAGGTAAATTTAGTTTTAAATAATTATCAATTTCACCAAATTTATTTGAATATATATAATTCTTTTTAATTTCTTCACAAGTCGATTCAGCAACTGAATATTTATTTTGAATATATTTGAATGCATCATCTTCAGAATACCCTTTATTAATTAAATTTTCATATGATTTGGTCATTTTTATAATAAAATTATTTTCATAATCAAAATCAAATGCAGTAGACTCACTAAATCCTGTATTTTCTTCTAAGTCTTCTGTCATCATATCTAAAATTTTCTTTGTAGGTCCAAGAAGTTGTGAATATATTTCATTTAACATATTTATTAAGTTAGTTTTCACATTTTCTAAAACACAACTACTATGAGGATCTTTTTTAGATGCATAAATTATAACATCACGTAACTTGGATGAACTACTATTTGCAAATGCAACAATATCGTCACAAGCATCACATAAATCATCATATCCCAATTTTAAATTAGAGTAATGTACTTCCATAAACTATTCATCTCTCACTTTTTTCTTAATGATGCCTCACTATAAGCTTGCGAACGTTCGCTATAAAGAGAAGCAAGCTTTCCAGTATAACTATTTATACTTTTAACTGAATCAGTTATTAAAACAGAAATCTTATCTATTTGTTGATCGATTATTCCTTGATTACCAATAATATCATCCATTAATGTAAAACCAATATAATTTTTTTCATCATCTACGTATCCATTTTTAATCTTCACAAAAGCATCATTCAAACCATTTTTTATATTATTATTTAAAATATCTTTTAATAATGATAATTTTTCATTTAATGTTTTATAATCTTTTAATTTACCTTCATTTAAATTAATATCACTTTGAATTTCGCTTATACTTCTTGCCAAATATCATCAACTCCATTTAAATAAGTACCAAAATTGATCCATTATTAATATTAGCATCTTTTATTAATAAATTTGAATCTAATTCAATTCCACTTTCTCTTTTAATTAATCTAAGTGTTTCCAAATTAATATCATTGTTATAATTACTTCTAATGTAATCTAAAATAATTTTTTTTAAACTACCAACTTTAATAATATTAGGTACACTTAAATCAAAACTAATATCATATATTGGTAAAGAAACACTTACTAACAATTTATTATTCATATATCTTCACCAAAAAATATTACTAAACAGAAGCAATATTTTTACAAGCTATATCAAGATTACTTATTGCATTACTTAAATAACCATTACATCTTTCAGCTTCTCTAGCTAATTCATAGAATTGATTTTCGGAACTAGATCTATTAGCACCACTCAACCAATTTTGAAATAGTTCTTCTACTTTTGAACATACCAATTTATAATATTCATTATAATTATCTTTAAAAGTTCTTAAGCTAGTTAAATCACTCTCAGCAGCAGGTTCAACATAATATTTATCAGTACTTTCAACATAAGGAATTGTTGCATACTCAATATTAGGTATCAAATTAGTTCCTATTTCTCCCGTACCACCATTCATATGTCTTATAGTTTGAACCCTGATTACATCATTAGCAGCATTATAAGATGCCTCTAAATTACTATTAATAAAAACAGCTAAATAACCATATAATCTAATCAAATTATTAATATGAATCATTGCATCATTTCCAACCCAATGAATTTTTAACTTGTTAATAATATCTTTCAAATCAATCAATAAAACATTTCCATTATCTTTTAAAAGATTATTTAACTCAGTACATTGTGTATACCCAGTATCTAAATTTTTAAAACTTATATTCCCATTCATCTTTATATCTCCTCCATATCTTAAATAGGTTATACCTAGAATAAAGTTATCACATTAATTAAATAAAATAAATAATATTATATAATTGTTTACACTTTCTATACATAATTATTATGTTCTCTCAGATTTAAATCATACAAAAACTCACTAAACTAGTGAGTTTATAATCCAACATAACCACCAATTCCAAAAGGAATTCCTGTAACATAAAATAGTAATATAATAACTATCCACATTAATAAAGTTCCTAATGAATAAGGTATTAAATATTTAATATTTCCAAATAATCCTTCATCATTATCAGAAGTATATAATTCCATAAACGCTAAATAGATAACAAAGTAAGCCATAATTGGAGTAATTCCATAAGTAACACATTCCCCTGCTCTAAATACTAAAGTAGCTAGTTCTGGTGTTAATCCTTCATTCATAAATAATGGAACAATTGATGGACTAAGAATTGCCCATTTACTAACTGATCCAGGCAAAACTAATGTAGATAAAGCACTAAAAACAAAAGTAATTAATACAAGTACAATACCACTTAAACTACTAGAATTTACTACATTAGCAAAATATGCAGTTATAAGAGTTCCAATATTACTTGATTTAAAAACAAATATTAATGTAGAAGCAAAGAATAAATATACTAAAACATTTCCAATTTTATCTAAGCTATAACACATTGAATCAAATAAATCTTTCGCATTTCTTATCTTTTTAGTCGCAACACCATAAGAAAATCCAAGAATAAAGAATAGTATAACAACAACAAATACATACCCTTGACTAAAGAAACTATTATACCCAAATAATTTATCAATATAATATTTTTGACTATAATCTAAGAAATTTCCTCCTAATGGCGCATATGGAATAATATTATAAATAATTATAATTAAATATATAAAACCAAAAAATAATGAAATTAATAATCCTCTTTTTTCTTTTTTAGTTAAATAATCTTCTGTTTCAGTCATTAATTCATAATGTCCAAGTTTTGGAATTGTAACTTTTTCAGTAATAGAAGATATTATCGAAGCAAGTATTATTGAAGCAAGTATCATAACCACTAAAAACGCAAATACCCCAACATTATAATCTTTAGATAATAAATTAGCGGCTTGATTAGTATAAGCAACTAAAGATGTATCAATACTACTCATAAATAAATTAATTCCATAACCACATGCTATTGATGCAAATGCACATATTATACCAGCTTTTGGATGTCTCTTACCATATTTAAATAATAAAGCTGCAAGTGGTATATAAACTATAAATCCTAAATCACCAGAAATAGACGATAAAATACATATAAATGATAAAACAAAAGTAACAATCTTTTTATTAGTTTTTCTCGTTAAAATATAGAAAAAAGAATCTAAAAATCCTGTTTTATCCATAATTCCAATACCAATAAGTGTAATAATTAACATTGATAATGGTGTAAAAGACGCAAAGTTAGAAACAGCATTACTAAATATAATCTTTAATCCATGTAAACTAAATAAATTTTGACTTGAAACTAACTCTCTAACATAAGTACCATTATTAGATATTTTATTATACGTAGTAGTAACATTAAATAAATTTAAAACACCACTTAATACTATAATAGCAAATATTAATAAACAATAAGAAAATATTGGATGTAAACTATGTTTATTTCTAATCTTTTTTATCCTCTTCATTAACTATTCTCCTTAATTTTTTTTCAAATTCTAATCTATCCATCATAATTTCATGATTACAATTTACACATTTAATTTTAATATCTACACCTGTTCTAGTAATCTGCCATAAATTTTTTCCACAAGCATGATCCTTTTTCATAACAACGTAATCATTAATTTTATATTTCATATTAATCATCCAAATCTATATTTAATAATTCAAAAATTCTATTTAAATCATTTTCTCCATTAAATGGAATTACAATTTTATTATCGGTAACATTAACGCATACCCCTAATTTTTCTTTTAAAGAATTCTCATAAATTCCATATTTATTAACTTTAATAGATTGTCTTGTCATTGGTTTTCTTTTAGGAATAGACATATCTGAACTACTTATTTCCTCAAGTTCTCTAACAGTTAATTTTTCATTAGCAACCTTATTTGCTAATGTATTAACAACATCTTCATCATCAATTTTAGATAAAATTCTAGCATGTGAAGCACTTATATCTTTGTTATTAATCATTTCTTTAACCGGATTAGGTAAATTTAAAAGTCCCAATGCATTTGTTATATATGATCTACTTTTTCCAAATTTTTTAGCTACTTCTTCTTGACTCATACCTGTATTTTCAATATATTTTTTAAATCCTTCAGCTAGTTCTAAAGGTGACAAGTCTTCTCTTTGAATATTTTCTAAAATAGCAATATCCATCATTTCTTGATCAGTAAAATCTTTAACAACAGCCGGAATTGTTTCCATACCAGCTAATCTACTAGCTTTAGTTCTTCTTTCTCCAGCAACCAATTCATATCCTTTAATACTTTTTTTAACAATAATTGGTTCCACTACTCCATGTATTTTTATTGATTCAGCAAGTTCATTTAAAGCTTCTTCATTAAAATAAGTTCTCGGTTGATATGGATTACTTCTAATTTCTGAAAGTTTAATTTGTTTAATTTCATCATTGTTACTAGCAGTATCAACAATATTTTGTTCAAACGCATCTAAATCAACATTTTCACTTCCAAATAATTGCTCTAACCCTTTACCTAAAGCCCTTCTTTTATTCTCCATCTCTTTCTATAACCTCCTTAGCTAAATTCATATATGCAAGTGCTGCTCTACTATTAGGTTCATATTCATTAATAGGCATACCATGACTTGGTGCCTCAACTAATCTAATTAATCTTGGAATTATAGTATTAAAAGTTTTATCTTTAAAATATTTTCTTACTTCTTCAACTACTTCATATCCTAAATTTGTTCTAGAATCTAAAAGAGTTAAAAGTACACCTTCTATTTTTAAATTAGGATTTAATCTAGTTTGAGTCATAATAATAGTGTTTAAAAGTTGACTAATTCCTTCAAGCGCAAAAAATTCACATTGAACAGGAATAATAACAGAATCACTTGCAACTAAAGCATTGGTTGTCAAAACACCTAAAGAAGGTGGACAATCAATTATTATATAATCATAATTATCTTTAACTTCACTAAGTGCATTTCTAAGTTGTTCATTCTTTTTAAATTCAGAATCATTATGTCCTTTTTCTAATAACTCATAATCAATACCAGCTAAATTAATAGTAGCTGGAATTATAGAAAGTAAATCAAAACTAGTCTTTTTAATAGCTTTTTTAATCGGACTATCCCCATTTAACACATCATAAATACTGGCTTTAATTTCCCCTTTATTTACACCTAAACCAGTAGTAGTATTACCTTGAGGATCTAAATCTATAATTAAAGTTTTTTTACCCAATTTACCTAATGAAGCTGCTAAATTAATACTTGTAGTAGTCTTTCCAACTCCACCTTTTTGATTAACTAAAGAAATTATTTTTGTCATATTACCACTCTTTTTCTATCACTTTTTATTTTATCATATATAACCAAACTTGTGTAAAAAAATGTTCTTTAAATAACAAAAAAAGAACATTACTTTTCAGTATTGTCCTTTTTCTTTTTAGTTTTAGCTACTTTTTCTACTTTTTGACCGCTAACTTCTTGATCATCTTTTGGTAAATGTCCATTAGCAACTAAATAATCTATTTCTTCTTTTGTTAAAGTTTCTTGCTCTAGTAAACTTTCAGCAATTAACTTTAATAAGTCCATATTTTGTTTAATAATTTCGGTTGCTTTAGCATGACATTCATCAATAATTTTACGCATTTCCATATCTATCTCATTAGCAACTTCATTAGAGAAATTATGTGATTTATTATAATCTCTGCCTAAGAAAACACTTCCTTCTTGTTGTTCAAATTGTAATGGTCCTAAATCACTCATACCATATTCAGTAACCATCGCTCTAGCAATTTTAGTAGCCTTTTCAAAGTCATTATGTGCTCCAGTAGTTATTTCGCCAAACACTAACTCCTCAGCAGTTCTACCACCAAGTAAACCAGTTATTTCTTCTAATAAATCAGTTTTAGTAGAACAAATCTTTTCTTCACTTGGAATCATCATATTATATCCACCAGCAGAACCTCTAGGAATAATTGTAACTTTTTGAACAACATTAGCATGTTCTAATTTAAGTCCAATAACAGCATGTCCTGCTTCATGATAAGAAACAAGTTTTTTATCATTTTCACTATATTTTCTTGATACCTTAGCAGGTCCCATTAAAACTCTATCAGATGCTTCATCTATTTCCGCCATTCCAATAGCTGGTAAATTTCTTCTAACAGCAAGAAGTGCTGCTTCATTAAGTAAGTTTTCTAAATCAGCTCCACTATATCCAGGAGTACGTTTAGAAATATTTTCTAAATTAACATCACTACCAAAAACTTTATTTTTAGCATGAACATTTAATATAGCAAGTCTTTCCTTTTGATCAGGTAAACTAACTGTAACTTGTCTATCAAATCTTCCTGGTCTAAGTAGTGCCGGATCAAGAACATCAGGTCTATTTGTAGCTGCAATAATTATTATTCCTTCATTAGCGCCAAATCCATCCATTTCAGTTAATAACTGATTTAATGTTTGTTCTCTTTCATCATGTCCGCCACCTAAACCAGTGCCTCTTTGACGTCCAACCGCATCTATTTCATCAATAAAAATTAAACATGGAGCAGTTTGCTTAGCTTGTTTAAACATATCTCTAACACGAGATGCACCTACACCTACAAATAATTCTACAAAATCAGAACCACTTATATAGTAGAAAGGAACATTTGCTTCACCAGCAACAGCTTTAGCAAGTAATGTTTTACCAGTTCCTGGAGGCCCTACAAGTAATACACCTTTAGGAATTCTAGCACCCATTTTTTGAAATTTCTTTGGATTCTTTAAGAAATCAATTAACTCAGCAACTTCTTCTTTTTCTTCAGTTAAACCAGCTACATCACTAAAATGAGCTTTAGCTTCTTCACTTAATTTAGCTTTACTTCTACCAAAATCCATACTATTATTATTACTCTTACCTAATTTAGTAAGTAACCATAGCATAGATCCAACTAATAATACAGTAGGAATAACATTAAGTAATACTCCCCCAATATTATTTCTTTCTGGATTTTCTCCAGTAACCAAAGTAATATTATTACTTTCTGCATACTCAGTAACTCTATTTACTACTGATTCAGATAAAGGTGCATTGACTTCAAAACTTTCTTTATCTGAATATCCATTTAAAGTACCAGTAATATAATAAATACCAGCACCACTCTTAGCAGTTATTTCTAATTTATTTACATCCTGTTTATCTAATTCAGATATAAATTGATCATAAGTAAGCACATTAACTTTGTATTGTGATAATTCATAAAATGTCATAATACCAACAATAACTAATAACAATACTAAGTAAGGCATACTTTGTTTAATATAATTATTATTATTTTTTTTCATCATTATTCTCCTTTTTTATATACTTGATTATTATATCATACTCTTCATTGATTTGCCTATCAAATTTACTCTTTTTAACACCAGGTATCCACAAAATTTTACCATCATCATCACAAACTATCGGATACCTATCTCTATCTAATTTGTTAATCTTAGCTTCACTTAAAATCTCACCAACTTTTTTACTACCATTTTTAAGTTCAATCCTGTCACCAAATTTTCTAGATCTAACATGAATTGGCTTCTTAATATCACTCGAATTTAGTCTGATAATATAATTACTTTTAACAATATCAGTTGAATATACTTTAAATATTTTACCCAAACTAAGATCTAACTCATCTTCAAGAATATAATCATAACTATTAATTTCTTCCTCATCTTTAATTTCAATCTTATTATAAAATTTATATGCTAACTTTCCCTTAGGCAAATTAACAACCATATTAGCCTTATCACTATAAATAAGATTTAAAACTAGTTCCAAATGTTTATCTTCTATATAACTAATATCATCACCATATATTTCAAATAATATCTTCTGAATTAATAATCTAACCATAAAACTTGGTAAATTAATAACATCATTAATATCTAAATACTTCTTATCATCATAAAGAACACTTTTATAACCAATTACTTCTTCATCAACATAATGATAATAATCAATTATATTATTGCTAAACTTTATGAATTTTTTATGAATTTTTGGATTGATTTCTTTTAGTTCAGGTAATATTTTATGTCTATAAATATTTCTAGTATGAACAAGATCTAAATTAGTTTTATCAATTGCATACGGTATATTATTTATTTTATTATAATTATCTATATCATCTTTAGTAACAAATATTAAAGGTCTAACTAAATTATAATCATTAACTTTACTATTAATTTCAAATCCAGCATATCCTTTAAAAGAAGATCCTCTACTAATTCTCATCAAAATAGTTTCCATTAAATCATCACCATGATGAGCAGTAAATAAATAATCAGATCTATACTTTTTAATTATTTTATCAAAAAATTCATATCTTTTAATTCTAGCAATATTTTCAACATTTCCCTTTGGATAATTATTAATTACAAATCCTTCAAAAACCAATTTACTTTGTTCACAATATTTTTTTAATAATTCATATTCTAAATCAGATTCTTCCCTTAATTTATGATTTACATGCGCAACTATTACTTTAATTCCTAATTTATTTAAAATATCCAACAAACACATTGAATCAGGACCATAAGAACAAGCCAAAACAACATTAGAATTAATATTTAAACTTTTAATATAGTTAATAACTTCTTCCATATTTCCTCCAATTTCAATAAGTAGTTTACCTTAATTACTAAAATTTGTAAAGATAGTAATAAATTAACCGTAAAACGGGTATCCGTGCATAATTCCTTAATAAATTAAGTAAAATACTAATAAAGAAGTAAGGAGAATACAAATATGAAATTTAAAGAAGCTATAAGCAAAAGAGTAATTAATTTGTGTAGTGAAAGAAATATTACACCAAATAAATTATCCGAAATGTCAACAATTCCATCTTCAACATTAAGGGATTTAATAAATTGTAGGATAAATAATCCAAGTTCTTTTGTAATTTATCAAATATGTAAAGCATTAAATATTTCATTAGAAGAATTTTTTAACAATGAACTATTTAACTTTAACAATTTAGAAGATTAAACATATCTAAAAAATAGATATGTTTTTTATTTAACCAAATAAAAATCTCATAAACACTAAGTTTATGAGATAAAACTGTAATATAAATCCTATCTTTTTGAGAATTGTGGGGCTCTTCTGGCCTTTTTAAGACCATATTTTTTACGTTCTTTAACTCTTGGATCACGAGTTAAGAATCCGTTAGCTCTTAACACTTTACCATAAGCATCATCTCTGTTTTGATCAGAATCTTTGTCATATTCTTTTAAAGCTTTAGCAATAGCAAGTCTAATTGCACCAGCTTGTCCAGAGAATCCACCACCATTAACTTTAACAACAATATCAAAAGTATTTTCGTTATTAGTTAAAACTAAAGGTTGTTTAACATCAAGAACTAAAGTTCCATAAGGCATATATTCGTTAATATTTTTCCCATTAACAGTAATATTACCTTTACCAGCAGTCATTCTAATTTGAGCAACTGATCTTTTTCTTCTACCTGTAGCAGTAATTTCTTTCATCCTTAATCCTCCTAATCAATAGTTATAGTTGTAGGTTTCTGAGCAGCATGATTATGTTTATCATCAGCATACACAAATAACTTACGGTACATATCTCTACCTAATGGTCCATTAGGAAGCATACCCTTAACAGCTCTTTCTACCATTTCAACTGGATATTTTTCAATCATAGTCATAGCGTTTCTTTCTCTAAGTCCTCCTGGGAATCCAGAATGATTGTAATACATCTTATCATTTAATTTGTTACCAGTTAATTTAACTTGACCAGCATTAATAATGATAACATAATCTCCACAATCAATATGAGGAGTAAAAGTAGGTTTATTTTTTCCTCTTAAAATATGAGCAGCTTTAGTAGCAACTCTACCTAGAGGTTTACCAGCAGCATCAATAACATACCACTTACGATCAACAGTTTCTTTAGTTTGCATAAATGTTTTCATATTTCTTAAATCCTTCCTTTATCAATTACCTCAATTATCACCCACATAAAAATCAGTAACCAATAAAAATGTACCAATATGAATTATATGAGATCCGTGCCTAAAAGTCAAGAAAAACATAATAATATTTTAGTCAAAACTCAAAAAAGTAACTATAAATAGCTACTTACATCACTTATAATATCTAAAGCATTTAATTTATAAAGCATTTTATTATAATTTAAAGCTTCTTCCATAAAATATTGTTCTTTTTTATTTTCTTTATTTATATAAATATTTAAATATTTCGCATTACTACTAGTTATTATATTACTAATCTCTAACTTTTTAATTATATTCTTATAACTCACCCTATAAACTTTACTAAAAATATCAATTTCTTCAAAATTAATTTTTTTTCTATTTTCTCCAAATTCATTAATTAAAGATTTAGTTGGAACAAGTAAAGATAAGGCAAATGCATCAGTTAAATTAGATTTATTACTCTCATTAGAAATAATTAATAGTTCACCTAAAAACTTAGCCACATTAAATCTTTGAGAATAACCATCATATTCTTTAGGAACAATAATAACTGGAATATTGTTAATATTTTCATAAAATCCAATAAATCCTTCCGTAACGCTTGATTTATCCAAAGTTAAAACAATAATGTCATGTTGTTCTAACAAATAAATTAGATTATAAATAGGTTCATTAATAGGGATTTGAAAAAATATCCTTAACTTAGTAGCCAAACTTTCTGACTCATTAACTGTATTAATAATATGAACCCCAAATTTATTAACTAACTTAATATTTGACTTATTTAATAATTCAAAATAATTGTCAACTTTATTTTGAATTAAAGATTTAATTTTTTCTATCTTTGCTTCACTAACACTAGTACCAACTCTTAAATTAGTAAACTTAATTGATGCTGTATCATCAACTCTTAAAATATCATCTAAAGTAACATTATATATATCAGCAAGCTTATTTAATTTATCTAAAGAATGATTGACTTTATTTCTTTCATATTTTAACAACCCCGGAGCAGATAACCCCACTTTACTACCAGCATCAGTTAATGATAAATTACATCTTAATCTAAATAACTTTAAATTATCTCCTATACTTTTCATATAACACCTGTTAATATCTTTCTAATTAAATTCTAACAAATTAACTCAAAAAAATCAAATTAAAATTTTTTAAGATTTTTAATTTACATAATAAATTTATTGTGTTTTAATAATTGTAAAGGGTGGTAAATAATGTACGAAAATAAAATGAATTTAATTAATAATTTAGCTAAGGATTTAATATACTTTTTTAAATCAGAAAATAACGTTACTTTAAGTAAATTAAAAAAATATTTATCTAATAGTAATAACTTAAATGTCAACATAGATAGTCTAATTAATTTATTAGAATCTAATGGAATAATTTATTATTATAATGATAAATATAAATTATTTAAAGAATATACTAATGAAAAAGAACTAGAACTTAAATTAAAGGAAAATCCAAATCTAATTAATGCTGAACTTATTAATAACTTTAATATGAATATTAATAATGAAACAATCCCTAAAAAAGATTTATTTTCGTATCTTTTAAATTACACTGGCTTTAACAAAACTATTAATGATATTTTATTATTTTTAAAGCAAAATAAAATTATATTTGAAAAAGATAATATTTTATACATATCTCTTAATGATAATCAAGAAAAAGAATTAATTAAAGAATTAAGATCATCTAATATTAAAGATTATACTAAATTAATTGATTTTATAAAAAATACTAAAATGGTAAATATAAATAATTTTGTTTTAAAAACAATTAAATTAACAGATATTCAAACTAAAATACACGATATAATAGATGAATTAATCAAAGAAGTTATTATTTATGAAACAGAAAATGAATATATAAATTTATTTAATAATCAAATAATTGAGTTACCACTAAATACATTAATTGCTCGAAACTTTTTAACTGAATTAATTAAAAATGTTAAAGAATATTACACTAATCAAAAAGAATCAAATAAATCAGAATTAACCAAAATTATTAATAAAATTACTCCACCAAATTCAATATCAGCAGATAATTTAATATCTATTCTTGAAGATGAAGGTATTATTTTCGAATTAGATGGTGTTTATAAGTTAATGCCAACTGATTATCGCATTGGCAAAATTCAAAGTAGTGCTAAAGGAAATCCCTATTTAGTTCTTGATGATGGAACTAATTTGATGCTAAATAAAGAAACAATAAATGGTGCTTTACCAAACGATGAAGTAATATATTATCTAAACACAAATAAAAAACCAAAAGAAGGAAAAGTAATTAAAATAATTGAAAGAGCATCATCTCCCGTTCTTTGTGAAGTAAAAGAAAAAGATGGTAAAAAAATATTAGTTCCACATAATGTTAAAGGTGTATTAAACTTACGAGTAAATAAGAATGAACTTAAAAATTTATTAAATGGAGATTATATATTAGTTAAACCAGATAAAGAAAAAATAAACGATGGTTTTAACTGTCATCTAGTTAGTGATAGAATCATATTAACAGATACTAACTTAAGCCCAGCTCTAGCTTTAATTGCAATTGAACATGAATGTAATCCTGACTACTGTGAAGAAGTATATGAAGAAATCAAAAATATTCCTGATAAAGTATCTAATAGTGATATTGAGTCTAGAAAAAATCACGATTTTAGAGATAAAACAATCTTTACAATTGATGGAATATCTACAAAGGATATGGATGATGCCGTTGGAATTGAAATTCTTCCTAACGGAAATTATCAAATTACTGTAAGTATTGCCGAACCAAATCATTACGTAAAAAAAGGCACAGCAATTTATAATGAAGCAATTCAAAGAGATTTTACCCTTTATATGCTTAACACAGCAATTCACATGTTTCATCCAAAACTTGCAAACGGAATCTGTTCATTAAATGAAGGTGTTGATAGATTAACTAAAACTGCAATTATTGAAATAGACCAAGAAGGAAATATTGTAAATTCCAAAGTATGCAAATCAGTTATTAATTCTAAAAAGAAAATGACATATGACGATGTTAATAGTATCATAGAAAATGAAGTTACTCCAGAAGGATATGAACCATTTGTTAAAGATATAACTCCAATGAAAGAAATTACAGATAAAATATGGGACAAAAAGGAAAAAGAAGGCTTACTAGAACTTAATGCTGTTAAACATGAGGTAAATATTGATAGTAATAATAATGTAACATTAGTTGAAGAAGAACGTGGACCAGCCCAAAAAATGATTGAAATACTAATGATACTTGCAAACACTGAAATAGGAACACTTCTAAAAAATTCACCAATGCCTGGAATATATCGTGTTCATGAAGAAAGTGATAAACAAAAAATTTACGCATTATGTAGTCTATTAGAAGATTTAGGAATACATATTGATAGAAAAGAAATTGAAAAAGATCCAAGAATTGTTAAAAAAATAATTAAAGAAGCTCAAAAATTTAATAATTCTCAAGTTGATTTAATTTGCAATCTAATACTTCAAACATTTAAACGAGCTAAATATACAACAACAGAAGGAATGCATTGGGCACTAGATTTACCAATTTATACACACTTTACAAGTCCAATTAGAAGAATAGCAGATTTTATAGTTCATGAATGCTTAGATGATCTATTTGAACTATACGATACAGATGAATTAATAATAAGAGATAATTACAAACCAGTAAAATACGAAACAAATATTCCTAAAAAAGAATATGCTTTAAAGAAAATGGAAATTGATGAAATTGCCAGAGAAGCAACACGTAAAGAAAGATTATATGATCAAGCTGAAAATGAAGCCGCTAAATTAATCTTATTAGACTCTTTAAAAGAACAAATTGGAACTAGCTATAATGCCACAATTCAAATGATCTTAGGAGAACACTTAGAAATTAAAACTGAAGAAGGAATTGAAGGTATTATTTACTTTAATAACATAAATGGAGACACATTTGATTTAATTTCTAAAACTAAAAAACGTTTCTTAAGAGGACGTTACACTGGTGAAACATATAAGATTGGAAACGAAGTAAATATCACAATGATTAACATAGATGAATTTTCCGGTGATATTGAATTTAACTTAAATTATAAACGAAAGAATCTTGCATCAAGAGGAAAAGTATTAACTCAAAAACCAAACAAAAAATAACCTATGAACTAAATCATAGATTATTTTTTTATTCATTAATATTTAAATTATGTGCTTTAATATAAGAAATAAATTTATTTTTGAAATTAGCAAGTTCTTCATTACTTAAAGTATGATCTTTAGAGCCAACTACATAACTAATAGTTATGTTTTTATTTTCTCCATTATCATAAATATCTTTTAAACTTCTCTTTATAATTAAGTCATCACTAAATCTATCAAGTATTTCTTCAACATCATTATATAAAGTATTATTTTTTACAGTAATAGTGTAATCAAGAATTACACTTGGATACTTACTTACATCTTCATAAATATATTGTTTATCATCAATTTCTTCAAATAAATCAAAATCTATATCAGCACAAACATAAGTCTTTTTCTTACCAATCTCTTTAGCGATATTCTTGTTAAATACACTAATCTTTCCAACTACAACATTATCAACAATAACATCTAAGGTTAAATCTTTAATATAATATTCTCTATTTAAACCAAGTTCGAATTTAACATCTACATTTTTAACTGACTTAAATAAATACTTAACAATATCTTTTAACTGATAATAAAGATTAGCCTCTTCATTCATACTATCACATAATAATATATTTAAATGTCTCTTTGACTTATTATCATCAATAATAGTACCTATCTCGAATATTCCAAATTTATCATAATTATTTGAATTATTAACACTTGCTTCTAATAAGCTTAAATTTAAATCATTTCTTAAAATATTATCATCATTTTTACCTAATAATTTAACATTTTGAACATCAACATTTATTTTCTTTAAGAATGAAGTCTTATTCCATAAATAAGAATGAATCTCGTGTAAATTATATTTAGTAGCAAGTAAATACTTAACTTTATACTCTAAATCATAAGTTTTTTCTGGATTTCCAAAACTCATAGCCATCTTAAGCGGTACATGTTCAAAATTTTCATATCCATACATTCTTGAAATTTCTTCAATTACATCAGCTGCAATTGTTATATCTTTTGTTGACCTAAATGTTGGAACAGTTATCTTAAACTCATTAGGTGTATTTTTAACAATAAAATCTAAAGATTGTAAAATATTTATAACTAACTCATCACTAATATTAAATCCCATATATTTATATAAATAATTTTTATCTAATATAATCTCATTTTCTTTTTGAATTGTAGGATATACATCAGTAATACAAGATCCATATTCTGCATCTGGATTTTCATCAAATAGCAACTTAATAAATCTTCTAGCTGCTGTAATTGCCATATTTGGATCTAAACTCTTCTCATATCTTGCACTAGCTTCAGTTCTAAGACCTAATCTAACAGCAGTTTTTCTAACAGTAGATGCCTCAAATGTAGCAGACTCTAACACGATTGAATCAGTATCTTCTAATATTTCGCTATCTAATCCGCCCATTACTCCTGCAATTGCAAAATACTCACCATCGTTCTTAATCATTAAATCATCTTTAGTAAGTTTTCTTTGAACTCCATCTAAAGTAGTATAAGTATCAAAATCATTAGCAAGTCCAACCTCAATATCTTTAACAACTCTTGAATCAAAAGCATGCATAGGTTGACCAAGTTCAAGCATAACATAATTAGTTAAATCAACTAGTAAATTAATAGAACGCATACCAGCATAGTATAAAAATATTTGCATCCACATTGGTGTTTTATTATTAGTAATATTTTCTATTTTAGTACCAACATATCTATAACATAATTTCGGATTATCTATTTTAATATTTAAAGGTTTTTTATCAACAATAGTTCTATCAAGTTCTAAAGGTAATAAATCATGTCCAGTAATTGCTGCAACTTCTCTAGCAATACCATAATGTCCCCATAAATCAGGTCTATGTGTTAAAGATTTATTATCAATCTCAACAATTATATCCTCAATTGGAAATAATTTTTTAATATCTACACCTACTGGAGTATCTTCCGGAAATTCGATTATTCCAGAGTGATCATCAGAAATACCTATTTCTTTTCCACTACACATCATACCATAAGACATTATACCAACTAAAGGTCTAGGTTCAATAGTAATACCACCAATATGACCACCTACTTTAATACAAGCACCTATCATTCCAACTCTTACATTCGGAGCACCACAAACAATTTGTAATACTTCATCTCCAACATCAACAGTTAAAACATGTAATTTTTTAGATTCTGGATGATTAACGCAAGTTAAAATCTTACCAGTAACTATTCCATCAATATCTTTTCCAACTTCAGTTACACCTTCAACTTCAGCGGTTCTAATTGTAAACTTATTCCATACATCTTTAAAATCAATAGAATCACTATCTTTAATATGTTTTTTTAATATATTACAAGAAATTTTCACTTTTAAACACCTACTTTACATTAAATTTTTCTAAGTATCTTAAATCACCTGAATTTAATACTCTTATATCACCAATTTTATATTTCATCATTGCAAGTCTTGTTAAACCAAGTCCAAACGCAAAACCTGAATATTTTGTACTATCAATTCCGCCTTCTTTTAAAACATTTGGATGAATCATACCACAAGGACATAACTCAAGCCATCCTGAATTCTTACAAGTAGGACAACCCTTGCCATCACAAATAGTACATGAGCAATCTAATTCAAATCCCGGTTCCGTAAATGGGAAATATCCCGGTCTTAATCTAACCTTAACATCCTTCTTAAATACTTCTTTAAGCATACCTTCCATAGTATAGATTAAATTAGGTATTGAAATATTTTCATCAATAACCATTCCTTCTAATTGGAAGAAAGTATTCTCATGACAAGCATCTAAATCTTCATTTCTAAAGCATCTTCCTGGTACACATACTTTTAAAGGTGCTCCATATTTTTTCATACCTCTTACTTGTACAGCACTAGTCTGAGTTCTAAGAAGCATACCATTATCTAAATAATAAGTATCTTGCATATCTCGAGCAGGATGTGTTTTAGGAATATTTAAAGCCTCAAAGTTATAATATTCGCTATCCATTTCTGGACCAGCCATAACCATAAATCCCATATTTTTTAAAATGTCAGTAACTTCTCTACCAATAATTGTAACAGGATGCAAAGATCCATAAGTAACATCTCTATTAATAGTTGGATCAAACTTATCACTATCACCATTTAAAGCATTATCTAAACTATTACTAAATAGTTCTTCTAATTGTTTCTTTACTTTATTAAATAATGGTCCATATTCTTTCTTTTCTTCTAAAGACATATCTTTAATACCAGCCATATACTCACTAAGTTCACTTTTCTTACCTAAAAATAAAGACTTAATATTTAAATAATCTGCCTCACTTTTAATTTCTTTAGCTTTTTCTTCCGCATTCTTGACAAGTAAATCTAATTTTTCCTTCATAACTTTTCCCTCCAAAATAAAAAGTTCACTAATCTAAGGGTGCAAAATACTGCACGGTACCACCTTAGTTTATGAACTTTATTCATACACTTTAATAGGTTAACGCCCTAAACGATTAACGCTCCTATACTGAAATTCATTAATTACTTATATTTATAGATAATCTCAGCTATTATATCTATTCTCTTTAAATCCATAATTAACTACTTATATATACTCACCGCATTACAAAAACTATTCTATCATTTAAAATTTCATATTTCAAGAACTTTTATTTAATTACTCACCACTTACCAAGTTTTATTATTTAATAATTTTAAACCCTAATTCTTTTAAAAATTTCTCTATTACCTTTCTTGAACACCCCTTTCCCTTTTTTTCAAAATATTCATCACTCCACTCATAATATACTATATTTCCCTCACGTCTAAAATTTTTTTCTAATGAAGGATCAATTTGTTTGAGATATAATTCATTATTTGATTCTGTTTCCATATAACATGCAATAGCTTTATCATTTTCAAAAATATAAGTTGTACGTAACACAAATTGATTTGCATAACCTACAAATTCTGCTTTTAGTTCATCATATATAATTTGACTGCCATCTTCAACACTATTTTCAACATTTATTTTATTGTTAGAACAACCAACACTAAATAATAAAATAAAAACAATTAAAAATAAAAAATTTCCCCAATTCATAACACATATTACCTCTATAAACATAATATCAAAATTTAAGTTAAAAGTCTTTAGATTGTTAATTATCTATTAAAAAACAAATAATATAAAATCACCAAAATTAGAAAAATATTTTAAATAGCCTATTTTACTAGCGTTTTAACCTAAAATTTAACGTTTTAACAAGATTTATGTATATAAAACAAAAAAAGTAAACAACTAATGCTTACTTTTCCTCTAATTTAGACTTCAAATACTCTCCAGTAAATGATTCTTTAACTTTAACAATTTCTTCTGGTGTTCCTTTAGCAATAACTTTACCACCATCATCACCACCATTTGGACCAATATCAATAATATAATCCGCACATTTAATTACATCTAAATTATGTTCAATAATAATAACTGTATCACCATTATCAACAATACGTTCTAAAACAACAAGTAATTTCTTAATATCATCAGTATGTAAACCAGTAGTTGGTTCATCTAATATAAAGACACTCTTACCAGTTGGTTTCTTTTGTAATTCTTTCGCAAGTTTAACACGTGCTGCTTCTCCACCAGATAAAGTTGGTGCACTTTGGCCAAGCTTAATATATGGAAGTCCAACATCTATCATAGTCTGTAATTTATTTTTAATCTTAGGTACACTATCAAAGAATTCAATAGCTTCACTAACTCTCATATCAAGTACTTCTGCAATATTTTTACCTTTAAATTTAACGTCTAAAGTCTCACGATTATATCTAGTACCATGACATACATCACAAGGAACATAAACATCCGGTAAAAAATGCATCTCAATTTTCTTAATACCATCACCTTGACAAGCCTCGCATCTACCACCTTTAACATTGAATGAAAATCTACCCTTATCATAGCCTTTCATTTTAGATTCTTTCATCTCAGCAAATAAATCACGAATATCATCAAATACTCCAACATAAGTTGCTGGATTACTTCTAGGAGTTCTACCTATTGGTTCTTGAGAAATATCTACTACTTTATCAACGTTTTCAAGTCCTTTAATCCCCTTATTTTTTCCTGGTATTACCATTGTTCCGTAAACTTTAGCTCTTAGTGCTCTAACAAGTGTTTCCGTAACTAAACTTGATTTACCAGACCCAGATACACCCGTAACCAAAGTCATAGTTCCAAGTGGAAATTTAACATTTATATTCTTTAAATTATTTTGACTAGCACCCTTTATTTCAATAAATTTTCCATTACCTTTTCTACGTTTTTTAGGAACATCTATTTTTAATTCACCAGTTAAATATTTTCCCGTTAAACTATTCTTGTTTCGCATTACCTCTTCAGGCGTTCCAGCTGCAACAACCTCTCCACCTTGATCACCAGGTCCCGGTCCAATATCAACTAAATAATCAGCAGCTCTCATTGTATCTTCATCATGTTCAACAACAATTAAAGTATTTCCAAGATCTCTCATTTCTTTCAAGGAATTAATTAATTTATCATTATCCCTTTGATGTAAACCAATACTTGGCTCATCTAAAACATATAAAACGCCAGTTAACTTACTACCAATTTGAGTAGCTAAACGAATTCTTTGTGATTCACCACCTGATAATGTACTTGCTTCTCTAGCTAAAGTTAAATAACCAAGTCCAACATTATTTAAAAAGCTTAATCTATTTTGAATTTCTTTAACAATTAAACTAGCAATATTTTCTTGTTCTTTGGTAAGTTTTAAATTATCAAAAAAATCTATTAAATCTCTAATACTTTTCAAACACACCTCATAAATACTTAAACCATTAATTTTAACCGCTAAAACATCATCAGATAATCTAGCACCATGACATTTCTTACAAGGTAAATCAACCATATATGAACTTAGCCAATCTCTTATCCACTTACTTGAAGTTTCCATATATCTTCTTTGGAAATTATTAGCAATTCCTTCATAAGTATCTGTAACATATCTTTTATTACCATTCTTACTTACATATTCAAAATCAAATAATTCATTACTACCATATAAAATTATATCTAATTCTTTTTTACTAAGTTCAGATATTTTCTTATTTAAATCAATATTATAATATTTACAAACAGTCTCAAGTTCTGTAAGAGCAATATTTTGATCTAAACTAAATCCTTTAATTGCTCCCTCATATACTGATTTATTTTTATCAGGAATAAGTAAATCAATACTAATATTTTGTTTAACACCTAAACCTTTACATTCAGGGCAGGCTCCATATGGGGCATTAAATGAGAATAATCTAGGTTCTAATTCAGGCAAACTAAAGTTACATTCAGGACAAGCATAATGTTCACTCATTATAAATTCTTCACCATCAATTACATGTATTAAAACCTTACCATTTGCCATCTTTGTACTAAGTTCAATTGCTTCAAATATACGACTTCTTTCATCCGGATTAACAACAATACGATCAACTACCAAATAAATATTATCTTTCTTATTTTTTTCTAAGACAATATTTTCTGATAAGTCATGCATTTCTCCATTAACTCTTACTCTAGTAAATCCTTTTTTTCTTAAATCATCAAACAAATCTTGATGAGTACCTTTTTCACCATGAACAATAGGAGCAAGTATTTCTAACTTAGTTCCTTCATCCATAGCTAAAATCTTATTAGTCATTTCTTCAATACTTTGACTAGTAATTGGCACGTGATGATTAGGACAATACGGAGTTCCAACTCTTGCAAATAACAAACGTAAATAATCATATATCTCTGTTACAGTACCAACTGTACTTCTTGGATTATTATTAGTTGTTTTTTGATCAATCGAAATACTAGGAGATAATCCTTCAATAGAGTCTACATCAGGTTTATCAGACCCACCTAAAAACTGTCTTGCATATGCACTTAAAGATTCAATATATCTTCTTTCCCCTTCAGCATAAATGGTATCAAAAGCAAGACTACTCTTTCCCGAACCAGATACACCAGTCATAACAATTAATTTATTCTTAGGCAATTCTAAATCAATATTTTTTAAATTATTTTCTCTAGCACCTTTAATTATAATTTTATCCATATTACTTCACTTCATTTCAGTAGTATTTTACCACAAAAATTAAAAATTAAACAATTAAAAAGATCATGTTTACACATGATCAATTTGTTAATTAAATTAATTATTTAAATTTACATATTTTGCCTGAATTGTAGGTCTGTTTCCGTTTATAATTGAATATTCACCATAAACTTTAACTATATCACCATTTATAAATCCTTTTTCAAAAGAACTATCATTAAATTCAACATTGACAAGGCTTTCATAACCATCATCAAATAAATTTAAATCTAATACAATATTCATAGAATTATATAAACCATCATTAGTTCCTGTTACTTCAACAACTTTACCAACTAACGTTACATCACTATACAAATATTTTTTAGGAACTCTAACTAAATCTTCATAACTAACTAATACACATTTTTGTGTATAAGATTCATAAGTTTCTTTATTAATTACCTTAGTATCAATAAAGTAAAAAATTAAAATACAAAACAAGAATACAATAGCAAGCACCGCAAAAAATATAAAGTCACCAGAAGAACGTTTATTTCTTCTACGACAATTAGGACATATAGTCATTCCCTTATCAAAATATTTACCACAGAACTTACATTTTTGTTTATTTGTTAAATCTTCTACTTCTTTAATTGCAGTTTCTTTAATTTCTTTAACTACATTATCAATATCACTCTTTACTGTTTTCTTAACTGTTTCATTTAATTTATTAATTTTTTTAGAAGTATCTTTTTTAGTTCTAGTACTCTTTTTAACTACTTTTTTAGTATCATCTTTATCCATTTTTATCCTCCATATCCTATCTTAATTATAGACTATTATTAAACATAATTCAATCTCTAATTATTTCATTTATTAGACGGGTAAAACTAAAAAATGAATGGATTATGAAAAACAAATCATATTAATAAAACGTAAAAAAAGTTAATAAAGTGAGTGTTGGTTAAAATGAATTATCAATAATAAAATAAAACAAAGAAAACAGTAAAGAAAAATATTAAAAATGTAATTATAAAATTAATTATTGAATATAAATTTTCCAACACAATAGTTTATGTAAGTAGTAGAAGATGACGAAATAAACTTTGAAATTAAACTAGGAAACATAAGTATTTTTAAACAAACAGTTAATACAATACTATCTATAACAAGTCCTGCTATTCTACTAACAAAAAACATTATAAATCCCACATTATCCTTATTTTCAGCTTTATACATAAACTTTTTATTTAAAAAATATAAAATAGTAACTGTTACAACAAAAGTAATAACATTAGCAATTAAATAATTAATTTGTATCCTATCATTTAAAAAGTAAAATAAGGCAAGTTCAATAATTCCACCAATAGTTCCTACAACACAGTATTTTAAATATTGTTTACTAAAAATATTTTTAATCATCTAAATCACCCAAATAATCATTTAAGATTTTGAATAAATCTTCACTATTTTTAGTTTTACAAATTTCATTTTTTATATACGCACTTTTTGGCATTCCTTTAATATACCATAATGCATGCGTTCTAATTTCAAGTATTGCTTGTTTTTCTGAAGTCGAATCTACTAATAATTGATAATGTCTTTTAAGCATTTCTATTTTTTCTCTTGCACTTGGTTTAGGTGGAATAATTCCTGACTCTAAATATGATACGCATTCATTAATAAGCCAAGGATTTCCAAGTACACCTCTGCCTATCATAACTGCGTCACATCCAGTAAAATCTAGCATCTCTTTTGCTTTTTCAGCACTTGTAACATCTCCATTACCAATAACAGGGATGCTTACCATTTCTTTAACTTGTTTTATTATATTCCAATCAGCATTTCCACTATATCCTTGTGCTCTAGTTCTTCCATGAACCGTGATAGCACTAGCCCCTGCTTCCTCAATAACTTTAGCTACTTCTACTGCATTAACACTATTTGCATCCCATCCACTACGAATTTTAACAGTTACAGGAACACTTACTGCTTTAACAACAGCACTTACTATTTCTTTTATTTTATCAGGATTTTTAAGAAGTGCACTTCCAGCCTGAGATTTAATAGCCACTTTAGGTACAGGACACCCCATATTAATATCAATAATATCAGGATGCATTTTATCCTCAACTAATTTAGCTGCTTTAACAAATGAATCAACATCACTACCAAAAATTTGTTGAGCAATTGGCCTTTCCATATCACTCATTTTTAACAAATCGAATGTTTTTTCACTTCCATATACTAAAGCCTTATCACTAACCATTTCTGCAAATATAAGCCCGGCTCCCATTTCTTTAATAATCTGACGATAGGCTGTATTACTTATGCCTGCCATTGGTGCAAGGACTACCTGATTTTTAATTTCAACATTACCAATTTTCCACTTCATAAAAACATCACTACACTATAATATTATAAAGTCTTTTTAAATTCAACAATATCTCCTTGATGTAAGTCGTATAGTACTTCTTCATCTTTATCAATATGCATTTCAATATAAGAATTATCTAAAATCTTAATCTTCGCATTTAAAAGTTTAACACCATTTTTAAATACATCAACAACTTCTTTATTTACTAAATGCATTTTAGTTGCCGTTTCAGGATCCATATGTATATGAGCATCTGACATAATTAATCCTTTATCTAAAAATACACTTCCTTTAGGTCCAATAACTGTTATTGGTAAACTATCATTCAAATCTCCACTTTGTCTTCTAGGCGGAATTACTCCTAGTATTTTAGCATCAGTATCATCAATTTCAATTTGATTATAATTTCTAAAAGGTCCAACAACTCTAATATGATTAATTATTGCATCACCAACCTTAACATCTACTGTCATATTACTAGCAAATTGTCCAGGTTGATTTAAATAATTTCTTACAGTTATCTCCTCATCACCAAATAATTTCTTCCATACTTCTTCAGTTAAATGTACATGTCTATTACTTATTCCTACTGGTATATTCACAATATATTCACATCCTACCCTAATTAAATTATAGCTTTATTTGATTTAACTTTAAACATTTAATTGTTAAATATGTCAACTATTTTCTTATTTGACGCAATTTTAGCGGGAATAAAACTTGCAATATAACACAAAAATAAACTTAAAAAGAACAACAAAATAATATTTAATATATCTAAACTCATAATATGTTCAAAATTAATATAACTATACACAAATTTATTTATAACATTACTTACTAAAAGAATAAATATCATTGTTAAATAAAAAGAACACATACCAATTATTAAATTTTCAACAATAAATAAATTTTTTATATCTTTATTCCTAAATCCAATACTTTTATATATACCGATATCTTTATTTCTCTCCATTACCGATATATATGAAATAACAAATATCATAATCATCGATACAATAAGACTAATTACACTAAATAAAATTAATACCAAACTTATTCCATCAACCATTTTTTTAGTTAAATTAACAACTTCTTCCGCATTATCAAATATCTCATAATCTTTAAGCAACTCTTTAATTTTATTTTTAGCTTTTAAATTATTAGCATAAATATAAATATCAGTTATTTCATTATCAAACAAATCATTAGAATATAAAATGCCGCTTAAAGATTTAAAATAATCATTATTTGACTTAACTATTCCAGTAATTATTAACTCTTTATCATTTACCTTAAAAACATTATTAATAAGTCCATTATTAGATACATCTAAATAATTATATAATTTATCACTTATTGAATCTTCTTCATCATATAAGATCATTACTTCATTCTTATTTTCAGGCATTCTACCACTTACCAAATAAAAATAATTATTTGAAGGATTAACATAAGATATACTTTTAAATTCATAATCAATATCTCTATAATAAGTAATCCCATTAACATATTTTTTATCAATATTATTAACTAAACCAATTAATTTATCATCTATCTCATTCGTAACAAAAGATCCTTTTTTAACATTAACACCATTCTTGTTTTCAACTTTACTATTAAAATTATCTACATAATTATTTTTACTTATAACTAAGGGATAATTAAAAAATGATGATTTATTTAACATATCTAATTCTTTATTAAATCCTGTTTTAATTGATAATACAGTTCCCAAACTAAATAATCCAATTGTAAATGCAATAATAGTTAAAATATTTCTTAATAGTTTATTATTTAAATTTTTAATTGCATACTTAACTAATTTTATAAATGATAATTTATTTTTTCTATTATATTTTATTTTGAAATATTTATTTTTATTTATAACATTTAACTTATTACATATTTTTCCATCAGCTATTTTAATAATACTATCAGCAAAAGCATTAGCTAGTTCTGTATTATGAGTAACAACTATAACCAATTTTTGCTTAGATAAATTCTTAAGTATTCTCATTACACTATAGGCATTCTCCGAATCAAGTGCTCCCGTAGGTTCATCAGCTAAAATTACTCTCGTATTTTGTACTATACATCTCGCAATCGCTACTCTTTGTTTTTCACCGCCACTCAAAGATACTACTTTTTTATTTTTTAAACTATAAATACTTAACATTTTTAATATTTTATTCACATTACATGGACTTCTTATTCTTCTAAGTTCAATAGGTAATAAAATATTTTCTAAAACAGTATATTTATCAATTAAATTATAATTTTGATTAATAAAACTAACCAACTGATTACTATAAAAAGAACTATCTATATTTTTTATATTATTTCCATTAAAAATTACCTTTCCACTATCCGGCTGTTCTAATCCACCAATAATATTTAAAAGAGTTGTTTTACCACTACCAGATTCACCAACTAAACATATAAATCCTTTATTTCCAAACTTCAAATTTATTTTCTTTAAAACATCTCTATCATATTTTTTACATACATTTTTAAGTTCAAGCATTAAATCCATCCCCTTACAAAATGCATTTTATTATACTTAAACTTATCATGCAAATAGCAAAAATTTAAAATTACTATATCTAAATTTATTAATTTATCTAACAAAACAAAAAAATCTGTATCATTTTTAATACAAATTTTTTATATCTTATAAAAATAATAAAAAACTAAAAAAATTATAATAAATAAAATTCCAACAATAGAAAGTATAATTTTTTTCTTATCATCTAACTTCTTAATTTTTATTGTACTTATAAAAGATAGTCCAACTAATATCATAAAAATAGATATAATTTCTGGATAAAATCTAAATTTAATTAACCATAAAAATAAATAAACAATCGGATAAAATATAGCAATAGATGTAATTGGCATTCCAACAAAGTATTCTTTATTAGATTCTTTACAAATATCAAGTGTATTAAAATAAGCAAGTCTAATCATTCCACACAAGCTATAGAATATTAATGCAAACCATCCAAAATAATAATTCTTTGGTAGTATATTAATTGTATAAACCAAAGGAAAAACACCAAATGAGATCAAATCAGATAGTGAATCAAGTTGTACACCATAAACACTCTGCATTTCACTAGACTTTCTTCTTCTTGCTAACTTTCCATCAAATGCATCACATATCCCAGCAATTATTAAACAAAATATCGGAATAACTTTACTTCCATTAATTGATAAAATACAACCCAAAAGAGCCATAAAAGTACCACTCATAGTAAGTAAATCACAATCTCTATAAAAACCTATAAACTTTTTCATAAACTCACACCCTACTTCTTAAAAACAAATAATTTACTAATTAAATAATTTCCAATTATAACAACAATTTGAACAATTACTTTAGCGATCATATCGTTCATATTTAATGACTTAACAAACAAAATCATTAACAAAGTATCTAATATCAATGTAATAACCCTACTTCCCGTAAATGAAATAAACTCATTTATATAATTCTTATTTTTACTATTAAAAACAATAACTCTATTAGTAAAATAGGCAAATAATACAGATACAATCCATGATAACACATTAGATACAACTAAATCAAGATAACAAACCTTAGCAAATAAAGCATAACTTAAAATTGATATAATAGTTGTACAACCACCTATAAATAAATAATTTATTACTTCTAAATGATTTCTATAAAATCCCCATAGTTTTCTAAATAAAGATTTAATAAAACTTGGCATATATTCTTTATAATCAATTAAATTTTCTCCTTTAACCACATAAGCTTTATTTGCAAGCTCTAAAATAAATTTATCATTAAAGGGATTATCACTATAACATTCTTCAACTACACAATCTTTATATTTTTTGTAAAGATTTTTAACCTTAACATCTTTATTATTATTTTTACCTTTATACTTTCCATTCTTAATATTAACATTAGATGCAATTAAATCTTTAACACCTAACATTTCACAAGCAGGCTTTAATAAAAAATAAGGACTAGCAGAATTAATAATGTCATTTTTATGATTTTTATCTAAATAAAATTTCTTAATATTCTTATAATGTTCATCCCAAAACTCACTAACAACTCTTTCCCCATCATCTATATTACTTAAAAAACTAAATAAAACTTCTTTAAATTCAGTAATATCAAAAACTCCAAAAAAGTATTTAATAAAACTTACCATTATTTTTAATATATTATTAAATTTAATATAACCTTTTTTATAACAATATTTTATAAAATCTACACTTGAATCTCCACTATAAATGGTATCATCAAAGTCATACATATTTATTTTCATGTAACATCACATTACAATCATAACAAAAAAACCACTAAATTAATAGTGTTTTTACCTACCATTCATATCATATCAACGCAATTATTTCTAATCCATTCTTTAATACTACTCGTATCATTTATTTCATAATAATTAATAACACAATAATATATTAAAAAAAGTAAAGTTTTTGTACTATAAATACAAAAACTTTACAAAACTAGTAACTTTTTGTATTGAATATACTAACTATTCAGCACTCTTTAATAATTTGACAATATCATCAGCTTTACTATCCCAACTATTTAAATTAGCTTCTTTATTTAATAAATCAATATACTTTTTATCTATCTTATAATTATCTATTAAATTAACATATTCTTTATAATTTTTTGCAATATTTACAGATTTATATTTATGACATTCAGGTAAATCAGAAGCAATAATATACTTATTAAGCGCCATATATTCAAATAATTTACAAGGATTAGTAGCAAGAGTAATTTCATTAACTACAAACGGTATCAATGCGATATCAAAATAATTAGCATAATTAGGTAATTCATTATAATCAACAGCACCTAAATATTTAACATTATCAAGTTCATTTATTTTAGAATCATCAAAACTTGTATCATATTTAATTCCAATTAGAACAAATGCAATATCTTTATAATTTTTAGCAAGCTTTCTTATAAGATCATAATCAAACCAACTAGCTAAAGCACCATAATATCCAATTATCATTTTATATTCTTTTTTTATTTCATCCATTACTGGAACGTCTTTCTTTTCATGTTTAAAATGATCTACATCAACTCCATTTGACGATAAAATAATGTTTTCTTTGGATTTTCTCTTATTAATCATATCCTCATATAATTTATCAGCACTAGTAACAACTAGAACATCCTTATTTTTAATAACATAATCATGAATAGCAGCAACATTTAATGGTAATTTATCAGTTCCAGCTAATTTAGGATTTAAATCATCAATATATTCATAAAGAAGTTTAAACCCATTATTAACATAATTATCTACTTCATCTTTTCTTACATCCCAACAAGTAGAATACAATTGTAAATATTTAGGTTTATTAATTTTACATAATTTACTAAATAATAATTTTTCAAAAGCCCCAATTTCATAATTAACTAAATAAAGATTATCTTTTTCTTTCTTAATAAAATCAACTTTATCAGTCATTCTAGTAACTTCATACAATATTAAACATCTTTTATTAATTAAATAATTAGCAATTTGTTGTGGTCTTTGATATAAAGGAACATTCCATCCAAAAGATCCTCTCCAAACCAATATTCTGTCATAATCTAAATTAAGAATATCATCTATTTCATTACTAATTTTATCTTTATTAATAATAAACTTCACTCGTTTTATAATATTTATTTTATTAATATAGTTTCCCATAACATAAGTTAAAGTTTTTTTAATTGTCTTAAAAAACCCATCTTTTTTCATCACATTTACAAATTTTGCAATTTTATCTTTCACTTTAATCACCAATACCTTAAAACAATTATATCTAATAAAAACGAAAAAAGAAACCTTAAAGATTTCTTAATTAATTATTAAATTTATTTATAATAGCATCTACTATTCTTTCACTTGCATGACCATCACCATAAGGATTAGACGCCATACTCATACGTTCATATTCTTCTTTGTCTGTAAGTAATCTCTTAGCCTCATTATAAATAGTTTCTTCATCAGTACCAACAAGTTTTAATGTACCAGCATCAATTCCTTCAGGTCTTTCAGTAGTATCTCTTAATACTAACACTGGTTTACCTAAACTAGGTGCCTCTTCTTGTACACCACCACTATCACTCATAATCATATAAGATTTATTTATAAAATTATGAAAATCAAATACTTCTAAAGGTTCAATCAATTTAACTTTTTCACAATCTCCAAATACCTCATTAGCAACTTCTCTAACAAGAGGATTTTTATGAATAGGATAAATTACCTTAACATCGTCAAACTCATCTACAATTCTCTTAATTGCTTTAAATATATGACGCATAGGTTCTCCTAAATTTTCTCTTCTATGAGCAGTTAATAGAATTAATCTTTCTCCATCTTTAACAAAATCTAACTCCGAATTACTATAATTATCATCAATAGTAGTACTCATAGCATCAATAGCCGTATTACCAGTAATATATATTTTACTTTCTTCAATATTTTCCTTAAGTAAATTTTCCTTACTTAAATTAGTAGGAGCAAAATACATATCAGTCATACAATCAACCATTTGTCTATTCATCTCTTCTGGAAAAGGACTATACTTATCATTTGTTCTAAGTCCTGCTTCTACATGACCAATCATAACTTGATTATAAAAAGCTGCAAGTGCACCAGCAAACGTAGTTGTAGTATCACCATGAACAAGAACAATATCAGGTTTACATTCTTTAATTACCTCTTCAAGTCCAGTTAACGCTCTAGTAGTTATTTCACCTAAAGTTTGACCTTGTTTCATTATATTCAAATCATAATCAGGCTTAATATCAAAAGTTTCAAGTACCTGATCAAGCATTTCTCTATGTTGTGCCGTAACACATACAATACTTTCAGTTTCTTCTCTTTTTTCTAATTCCTTTACTAGTGGAGCCATCTTAATAGCTTCAGGTCTAGTTCCAAATATACTCATTACTTTAATCATTTTTATCCTCCTTTATAAGATTAATTCTATAAGTATTTAAATCATATAATTCATAAACTAAATTAGCATTTACAAAAATATTATTAATATCACAATTCAAACTATATTTATTAACATATATATCCATTAAATTATACACTAACCTTTCTTTATGAAAATAACATTTGCTTAATTCAACATTTTTATTTATATTTCTTATTTCCTCGTATAGCTTAATAAGATTTAACATAAAAATGCTTTTACAATTTTCTAATTCATTAAAATATTTTTTTAAAATGACATTAACATCATAGCAATTCACTATATCAGAATGAATATATTCCATATCATATTCTGTTGGTAATAAATCATTATATAAAACTATATCTTTATTCACAAAATTTACATCTTTAACAATATCATATATATTTTTATTTACAAAACCAGTTATTTTACCATAACCAATAAGAATACATGGTATATTCATAGCTAAAGCTTCTAATACAACTCTTCCAATACCAATAATACCAGTATAAGAATTATTAAAATCACCATAAATATCATCAGAGAATCCCTTAAGTTTAACTACACTATCTAATTTATTATCAGAAATAAATTTTTTTAAATTATCCAACTCGTTACCATCACCAACAATATCAATTCTATCAATATTAAATTTTCTCATATTTTTTATCATCAATTTAATTTCATCTATTTTATCATTATCAATTCTAGAAACAAGTAACCATTTATTATTATTAACTGAAGCAGCAATAGGAAATTTCCTAAAATCAATAGGATTACGTAATAAAATAACGTTATCATAACCAATATTATTAAAACAATTATTCCCATTTTTACTAACTGTAAATACCCTAGCAACAGCACCACATTCAAACGAATATAAAAATAAAGGTTGACTAATATAAGTTTTAGCAAAATTAAAGCTACCACATCCATGATAAGAATAAACTAATTTTACACCAGTTATCTGACTAGCAAACAAACAAGCAAAAAAACAATAATATGGATGAACATGAATTACATCTATTTGTTCTTTATTTATTATATCAACTAATCTATCAACATCAGAACAAAAATCATTAATAGTATCACTATATGAAAAATGAAATCCATCATAAATTTTAGCATCTTTAAGTAGAGAAGTTTTAAAATAATTTCCAAACGCAAATATCATACTATTATTTCCAAACATATTATTATAATAAGTATCAATTTGAGTTTCTAATCCACCCTTAGAATAATTATCACAAACAACTAATATTTTCATAAAATCACCTATAAATCAATTATTTTACCGCATTTTCTATTATTAATGTTTACACTTCTCTTTTTATAAATTCTGGCTGGAGAACTAACAATTTCTTCATCATAACTAACAATTTGCAATAAACCAAATGATTCCGCATTTTCTATATTAGGCAGTCTCAAATATATTAAATTATTTAATAACAATTCTTTTTTAATAAAATTCAAATCATTTGAATTTAGATCATCCAAAGATGTAAGATAGAATTCAACTAATTCATTATTAGTAGACTTATTTTGCAAATGAAAAGCAGAGATTTCATTTATCCATTTTTTCCTCCATAATATTTTGTTGAATGATTTAGCAACAGAAACAGCATTTTGTCTTATCTGATATTGATCATTAAAGTTTTCTAAAACATTTATCAAAGTATCTCTTAAAGAATCAGAAGAAGGCTCAATTAAATAACCATTATAAGCATTAATAACTAAATCAGTAAGACCACCAATACGTGAAGCAATAACTAAATTACCACTAGCCATTGCCTCCAAGCACGATAAAGAAGTACCTTCACTATATTGAGTAGGAATTAAACTAATATCAGTATTTTTATATTCCTCGTACATCTTCTCAGGTGGCAAACTATACCTTTTTATCTTATCCGGATATTTTGTTATAAATTTATCAATATTTTTTGTATCTTCATCAAAACCTTTTCCAACAAAATGAAACTCAACATTTTTAAATTGTTTTAAAATATCATCGACAATATCTAAAACAATATATAATCCTCTAGGTTCATATAGTCGTCTAGGATAAGTAATAATTATCTTTTTATGTTTCTTCAAATAATCATTTCTAGGATAAAATTCATCGATATTTACATAATTAGGAATATAATGAAACTTCTTATTACCAAGATCAAAGTCAATAGTTTGAAACCAATTACAAGTATTAGTATCTACCGAAATTAATTTATTACAGTATGAAGCCCCATCTAAAAATATCTTTTTATTTTCCCAAAAAAAGTCTTTTCCATAACTATAATGGTTGTTTTTATTATCCCAACTAATTCCATGACTAATACCAATAGAAGGCCCAATATGATTGGGATAACATTCTTGAAAAGAAGAATATATATGAAGTTGAGAATTACTATAAGTATGATAAATATACTTTTTTGTTTGTTTATCTATAAAATCATAGCTATAATCAATATTTTTTCCCGAATATAAACCAACCACATTTATATTATTATATTTTCTTATAAAAGGTATTTTACCATGTTGATATATAATTAAATTAATTCCAAGATCATTACAAACATCATATAAATCTAACAAATATCTTTCGGCTCCGCCGGAATAATAATTAGTGCCCATATAATCAAAAAAAGTAGATGTTTTAACACTTATTGTATTTGAAGTATCATAGTTCGCAAATAATTTAAGACCATCATAACTTTTACTCAATCCATCTACATATTCATCTATATCATCAGTATAAAATAAATTGAAAGCATAAGGTAAATCACACTTTTTGTTTTTGTAAATATAAATGAAAGATCTATCCACAAATACATTTTCTAGAGTATAACTATTAACATCTTTTCCTAAATGAAAAATATTATATTTATGTTTTAAATTATTAAATTGAATTAAACTATCGTTTATTTCTAGATCATTCTCTATAATTATATCTATATATCCATTTTTAAAAGATAATGGAGATAATTGTTCAATTGGTGTCATAACATTATTAGATTTACTTTTTTTAACTAATGAAGAAAAATCAGCGTTAAACAAAATATTTACTCCTTTTTTTATTTTAGACTTAATTTCTTTCATACATACACCTACAATTTTATATAATCAATATACTCTCTTGCCATTCTATCTAAACTTAAAAAATTATAATCGTTTCTATTAAATTGTTTAAATTTATCTAAATTAACAATAGTGTCTAATATAGCATCAGCAAATTTTATTGTGGATCTATCAAAACTTTTTAAACTCATAGAATACGCTTTATCAGTATCCAAATCCATTATATCATCATACGGTGGAATTACACCAATAATTCTATCAGATAAAGGGAAAGTTTGAGCAACCATAAAATCAGTCATAACAACAGGTTTACCTTTTAATAAAGCTTCCATTACAGAAAGAGGAACACCAGCTTCATGAATAGAAGGTTGTAAATAAATATCACAAACATTTTCTATAAAACTTCCCATCTCTTCCTGAGGAATATAACTAAGAATAATAATATTATTTTTAGCAGAAGATTTTTTTACCATCTTAACAAATTTATTATATAAATTATCATCTAATATGGGACCAGCAGTAACAAATTTAATATTTTTATTTTTCTTTATAATCTCCTCAGCGATACCAACAATTTCCATTTGATGTTTACCAGAAGTATAAGAACCTATAGTTAAACACACAATATCATTATCTTTTATATTTAATGATTCTCTAGTAATTGAGGATATTTCCCCTCCATCTAAATTATTAAAATTAATTCCATTCAAAATTAATTTTATATTACTATAACCGGTTTTTTTACTAAAATAAGATTTACACCATTCAGATACAGCAATTATTCCATTTACAAATTTTAACTTTATAATTAATTTTTTCCACTCGTCCTCAGTGTACCATATATAAGTATTATGAACAACATAATAATTTTTAAAACCTAAAACCTTAAATAAAATTAAATGAAATGTAGTAAAATGAAAAATTAATGTTCCAATATTATTTTTAGCACAATACTTAATCATTTCAACTAAATCATAATAAACAATTCTTATATCTTTAGGAGTATAAATTTGTTGAAACATAGGACCAGTCAAATTACTTAAACAAATTACTTTTGATATATCACCATTATCTTTAAAAGATTTATAAACATTAGCAGCAACTTGTTCAAGTCCACCACTATTAAAAGAATTAACTACCTGAGCAACTCCTCTTTTTTTACCAATATATCTAATTCTATAAAATAACAAATAAAATAAAGCACCTAAAAATTTAAAAAATCTATTTAGTTTGTTAATAATTTTTTTCATTTTTCTCCCCCATTAAACATTTTTAAAAATTCTTTTTTACCATTTTCATGAATTTCAACATATTTTTTTAATACTAATTCATTATTATCCGTAATCTCTTTAATTTCTTCTTGAGATAATAATTTACCAGAATTAAAATCATCCAAAGTAATATATTTCATGCCTAAATCTATAAAGTCTCCTATTTTAGGACTACTAACTATAGGAACAATTCTATATTTAAAATAATCAGCAATCTTTGTTGGACAAGCTACATTATTAACAGTAATATCATCTCTTAATACATAACCATAATGTGCTTTCACATAAACATCTTTACAAAGATCCTTATAAGACTTAGAACCTACAGTTAAATTTTTAGATTTATTATATTTCCATGTAGCCCAAAATTCTTTAGGATTAGGACAATATACCATATAATTAGCATTATCAATACATTTATGAATTGACTCCTGCATCAACTCTATTTTTTGCCATTTCATTATACCACCAGCATAAATAACCACCGGCTTACCATCAATAAATGGTTTTTCTTCTGGAACTTTTAAATCATATTGAGACAAATTACTATCAAATATAGGCATAATAATTGTTTTTGCTTTAAACTTTTTACCATATTTTTTTTGTAAATGTTCCTTAATCTTGTTTGTAACACATATTAAACATTCTGCTTTTTGAACAGTAACTTCTTCAATATCTCCATACATTTGAGCTGCTTCATATCGGCCATATAAAGTCTCCTCCTCAGGAACTACTCCATGAACATCAACATAAACTTTCACCCCAGGTAATTTAAAAAATTTCTTTTTTGATTGCCAAACAGAATGGCAATAAATTCTACCACAAGAAATCATTAACATAGCAATCGCTAATGTTTGTTTTTTAGACCCTGGTAAATATCTTACTACCGTAGTGTTTCTATCGGGATATTCTTCAAATACTAATGAATTAAAATCATTTTCATAAGTAACATAAACCTTATAAAAATCCTTAAATAATTCATCTACTGCTTTTACCCTCTTATAATAACCATCTTTTAACCTTTCTTCATTAAAATAAGGTGCAACGATGATAATAGATTTATTGTCCCTTAACCTTTTTCTAACATTATTAAATTTATCAAATAAAACTTTATTCATTGTACAATTACTTCCTTACTTCCATAAACTTTAAATATTCATCGCAAACTTCTTTACCACCCATTTTTATTACTTTACCATGGTCTAACCATATTACCTTATTACACATTTTTCTAATTTGTTCTATCGAATGAGAAACAAATAAAACAGTAGTTCCTCCACCAATCATTTCTAGCATTTTTGCTTCACTTTTAGCTTGAAATGCAATATCACCAACAGATAGTATCTCATCTACAATAAGAATCTCCGGATCAACTATAGTAGCAATACTAAAAGCAAGTCTAGCAACCATACCTGATGAAAAATTTTGTACGGGTACATCTAGAAAATCTTTTAATTCTGAAAACTCAACAATTTCATCAAATTTTGAATCAATAAGTTCTCTTGAATATCCCATAATAGCACCATTTAAATAAATATTTTCCCTTGCCGTAAGTTGAGGATCAAAACCTGCACCTAATTCGATCATTGGGCAAATATTACCATATGCTCGAACTTCTCCATTAGTTGGCTTCATTACTCCCGCAACAACCTTTAGAAGAGTAGATTTACCAGCTCCATTAGAACCAATAAAGCCAATAACTTCACCTTTATTAACTTTAAAATTAACATCTTTAAGTGCCCAAAAATCATTTTTTCTTTTTTTCTTATTTTTACCTAAATCAACAAACCATTGCTTAATAGAGAAACCCTTTTCAATCCCTAAATTAAATTTCATAGATACATCTACCGCTTCTATCATAACAGCACTATTATCTATAAATTTATTTAAATTATATTCATTATCTATTTTCTTCTTACTCACAATAATCACCACCTAGACATAATAAATAAATTTATCTTGTTTCTTTTTAAATAAAACACAACCAAATATAAACACAACAACAGCTGACACAAAACATCCTGCAAACTGTCCAATAGTAGGACATTCATGATATAAAATAATTGTTCTAGCAAAATTAATATACTGATACATTGGATTAAATTTCATTATAAATTGTAATGTCCCATTACCAATCGTCTTAATATCATACATAATAGGTGTTAAATAAGTCCATATTGTAGTAATAATACCATAAATATAAAACATATCTCTTAAAAAAACTGAAATAGTAGCAAGTATAAATCCCATACCAACTGTAAATAAAAATAAACAAACAAATGAAAATGGTAATAATAAATGATACCAATTAAGACCTGTTCCTGTAACTAAAATAACAATATATAATGGAATCAAAGTTAATAAAAAATTAATACCGACAAATAAACATTTAGATAGTGGAAATATATATTTAGGAATATATACTTTATTAATCAAACTAAAATTAGCAACAACACTGCTCATAGCAAGATTACTTGCCTCATTAAAATAATTAAAATAAGTAAGTCCAATAAGTAAATAAGCTAAATAACTTACACCAGGAGTAGACATTTTAAACACATTACTAAATACTATAGCCATAACAGCCATCATTAAAATCGGATATAACAAACTCCAAACTACCCCAAGTACACTTCTTTTGTATTTAACTTTAAAATCTCTTGAAACAAGTTGTTGAAGTAAAAAAGAATACTTTTTATATACATATTTTAAATTATTAATTATTTTTTTCATATCATTTCCTCATATCAATTATACAAAAATTAAATCACTGTCGCAACAAGAACAATAAAAAAACATGGAATTACCATGCATTTTATATTATTTTTCCTTCTTTTCTAATAAATTATCTTGAATTATATATCTAGGTCTTGCTTTAGTTTCACTATAAACCTTACCAACATATTCTCCAATAATTCCTAGTGAAAACATTTGAATACCACCTAATAGCCATAATGAACATGCAATAAATGTCCATCCTTCCACAGTAGCACCGCTAATCTTTCTAATTAAACAATAAATAAATACTACAAAACTTATCATACAAATAAATATACCTAAATCAAGAATCATTCTTATTGGTTTAACACTAAACGATGTTATCCCATCCCATGCAAAATTAAGCATTTTCTTTAATGGATATTTAGACTCACCTGCAAATCGTTCAGCTCTTTCATAATATACTATACTAGATTTAAATCCAATTAAAGGAAACATTCCTCTTAAAAATAAATTAACTTCTTTATAATTTGCAAAATTATCTAAAACTCTTTTACTTGTTAATCTATAATCAGCATGATTAAATACAACATCAGCTCCCATAAATTTCATAAACTTGTAAAATGCTTCAGCTGTAAACTTTTTAAAGAAAGTATCCTTTGCCCTTGATGATCTAACTCCATAAACAACTTCTGATCCATCATAATAATCTTTAAGCATTTCATCAATCGCATTAATATCGTCTTGTAAGTCAGCATCCATAGATATTACCACATCAGCATATTCCTTAGCAGTCATAAGTCCTGCTACCAACGCATTTTGATGTCCTCTATTTCTTGATAAATTAATTCCACTAAATAATTTATTTTCTTTATTTAATTCACATATAATATCCCAAGTTTTATCTTTAGATCCATCATTAACAAATAATACTTTACTATCATTAGAAATAGTTTTATCTTTAATTAATTCGTTTAACTTAACATTTAATCTCTTACTTGTTTCCCTTAAAACTTCTTCTTCATTATAACAAGGTATTACTACATATAATCTTTTATTTTTCATCTTTACCTCCATTTTTAAATATTACCAAATATAAATATTTTAATATCTTAACATTATCTTTAATTCTTTTAGGCTCTTTAATCATTCTATATAACCATTCTAAATGTAGTTTTTGATAAATAATTGGTGCTCTTTTCTTTAAACCAGATACAACATCAAACGTACCACCAACAGGCATGATAACACTTATATTTCTAAACAACTTTTCATTTCTAATGATGAATTCTTCTTGTTTAGGTGATCCTATACCAACAAATAAATAATCTGGTTTACATTTTTTTATATCATTTAATACATCTTTTTCTTTACTATATCCACTCATATAACCACATATTTTTAAGTTAATATACTTCTCTTTTAATACTTTAACAGTCTTTTCAATAACTTCTTTTTTAGCACCATATAAATAAACTTTTTTATCATATTTACATGCATTAAATAACAAAGAATTAAACATATCAACCCCAGTTATTTGAGAGTACCCCTTATTATCTTTAAATCTTAGCCCTACAATAGTACCAAAACCATCAGGAATATTATATTTTTCCTTATTAATAAATTTTTTATATTCTTTATTATCATTAAAATTAACCATAATTATTGGATTAATATTAAATAATATATTTCTATTATCACTATTATTTAATTCATTAATAATTTCTTTCTTATTTAATTTGCAAATATTATAATTAAGTACTTTACCAGGTTTATTTACTCTAATCTCATTATAAGCAATACCTAAACAAATCGTTAATGGTATAGTTGAACTTAAAGCATTAAGAATATTCCCACTTAAATAAGCAACAATTAAATTAATACCTATGCCACTTAAAAGCATAATATTTAAATAATTAAATTTCTTATCTAAATTAATAAATACTTTAAATAGCATTTTAATATAGATAATAAAATAAAATCCAATAAAGATTACTAGTCCCAACATACCTACACTATAATACTGCATTAAATAATCTCTCTCGATATTACAAACACTAATAATTTTATAGTAACCTATACCAACAAATTTATAAAATTTGTTATCACTTAACTCTACCAATCTTTGAGCAATCTTTAATTCAATTAATCTTGAATCTTTAAAATCAATATTTGAATTAACTAAATTATCCCAAAACTCATGATCTTGATCATAAGGATAATAATTATCAATAAAATTAATATTTAAATTTTTATCTAAAAGAATATCTCTAGTAGATTTATTGACAGTATTATCTTTATTATCACTTATATATTTGTTAATAACATCACTTTTATCTAAATCATTATAATATTTATCTCTTTTAACAATAGGCGCATTATATAAAAATATATTTATAAATATCATGCTAAATACCAAAATTAAAATATACTTAACAGATAATTTTTCTTTTTTTATAGTAACAAGAAACAAATAAAATACAAAACTAAATATTAATATTATTAATGGTCCAGCACTTGACGTTCTATTACCTATCATTAACATACTTAAACTACATACATTAAGAAGAACTATATCCATTACTTTTTTATTTTCCTTAACTTCATTAATAAGCATTGGAAAAAATAAAAGTACAACTCCAACTATTTGATTAGCTAAATGAAAGAAACCTTTACCAGAAAAATCTTCAAAATATCCATTTATATTTTTAAACCAATCAAATATATTATATTTTAAATAGTTAAAACTATAAGAAGAATAACCTAGTTTAAAAAAATTACATAACACTATTGAACCACATATAAACCAAAGAATAATTTTAATAAACTTAATAGATTTTTTGTAATCTACATTCATCGAATACACACTATAAAAAAGCAAAATATTAGAAGTCATCTTAAATATATATAATAATTCTTCCATTAAATAATTATCAACAAATATCAAATGCAAAATAGAATATAAAAGTACAAATAGTAAATAAACAATTAATTTAAATCTATCTTTTTTACTACTAAATTTAATAAACGATAAACCAAAGAATACTAAAATAAAAAATAATCTTATTAAAGTAGCAAACCTATTATAAAAAATATGTAAATCAAATAAACAAGATAAACACATAAAAACTAAAAATATAGATCCTAATTTTTCTTTATTAATTAATTTCTTCATATAAAAACTCTTTCTAAAAAAATTTTATCAAATAATCAAAAAAACATAAATAAAAATCTATTTATGTTTAAATAATATATCAGTTTTATATATCAAAAATAATATAAATACAAATAAAATTAAATATAAAACAATTGCAATTAAATTATAACCTAAAGCATATAAAACACTTATCACAGAACATAGAATATCAATTCCATACATAATTAATACTGTCTTAGTAGTACTATTATTAAGCTTAAGTAATTGATGATGTAAATGTTCCTTATCAGGTTCACCAATATTTTCACCCTTTAAATAACGTCTAATCATTGCAAACACAGTATCAAGTATCGGTAAAAATAAAATAAATATTGGAATAATTAAACTTGTAAATGTTGCAGTTTTATATCCTAGCAAAGCTATAATCGCAATAATAAATCCTAAAAAAGTGCTTCCAGTATCACCTAAAAATATTGAAGCAGGGGGTTTATTATAAACTAAAAACCCTAGCGTACTACCTAACATAATAACACATAAAACTACATCAAGCCCATATAACCTATCAAGTAAAACAGCAATAATAGTAATTGTTGCAAAAAATATTGCACTCGTACCACTAGCAAGTCCGTCTAAACCATCAATTAAATTTATCGCATTTATTATAGAAATAATAAAGAATATTGCTAATGGATAACCAAATTTACCAAATTCAATAGATAATCCCAAAGCACTTATATTTGGTAAATAAATGTTACCATAAAAAACAACAATACAAGCAGCAATAATTTGCACTATAAACTTATATCTAGCCCTTATTGGTTTAATATCATCACAAATACCTAATAAAACAATTATAAAACCACCCATTAAAATTGAAATCATCTGCTCGTTTAAAGGAGCAAACAACATATAACCAAACATAAATGATAAAAATATAGCAAGCCCTCCTAATCTAGGCATTGGCTTTTTATGAACTTTTCTCTCATTAGGCATATCAATTGCTCCAATATGTTTAGCAACAACCTTAGCAAGGGGAACTAAACATATGGAACATAAAAAAGTAACAATTAATATTTTAAACATATTGTGTCCATTAATAATTATATTCATTCTACATCACACCTAAATAATATCATTTAATTATATTATTGTCTATTTTTTATTATAATCCATTATAAACAAAAATATTTTTTAATAATAAAATTAATTTATTTTTTTTCTAAAATCAAACTTTTTATAGAAGTTTTCTTATAATGTTCCTTTATTAAATCATTCTCAGGATTAAACAATCCAATATTTAAATCAATTAGATGATTATATTCAGCTTCTGTTAACTTACAACCACACCAAACACGATCTAAAAAATTTTCATAAATTAATTCAACATTAGGAATTAAATAATCAAAATAATCATATCCAAATTTTTTACAAGCATCGTCAAATCTTTTCAGTGGATACATATTATAATCATAATTAATCAACAATTCATCAAAAAATAAACCTTTAAAAAATAAGGATAATTTGTCACCATAAACATACTCCATAACCTTACTCGAAACATATGTTGCTCTTAAAAAAGCATTTCTTTCTTCCGGAAAACAATCATAATAAATATCATAAAATTCTTGTTCATTTTCAAACACATTATTACTATATGAATAAATCATTCCGGCAAAAGAATAAGGATAATTTTTTACTATATAATCCTGCCTAGCATGTGATATTTCATGTATAAGAGTACACATTACAGAATAATAGGAAAGCATATGACGATCGCCAAAATTATATGTGCTACCAAATTCATCAAGCATTTCATAAAATTTTTTTAAAGATATTGATGAATAAATAATCGTATCATCAACATAACAAGAATTAAAATCATTTTCAAATATTTTAGTATTCCCCAAAATAATAACACCATTTTTTAAATTAATTTCACTATTAATTAAACATACATCCACAACTTTATTAACAAATTTTCTATCAACAGGTTTATTTTTATCCTTATAACTTCTAACAATTTTACTAAGTTCCGTAACCAATTGATAATCATTTTTACTTTTATCCATTAAATCTAATTCATTCATACCCTAATTTAATAGTAAACATTAACTAAATACAATCCACAAGCAGGTGCTGTATTATACTTACAATTTACTTTCTCCTTGTCTAACATCATCTTTATATCATCTTTATCAAGTTTTTCATTACCAGCCTGTATCAAAGCACCAACCATATTTCTAACCATATATCTGTAAAAACTCTTTCCCACAAATGTAATAGTTAAAAAATCACCTTTTCTCTTAAATTTAATCTTATATATAACACTATTATAGTTTTCTCTTGCACCAGAAGTAAAAGCCTTAAACGAATGAAAACCAATAAAGGCCTTACTAGTTCTTATCATCTTTCTTATATCTAATTTATTATTATAATTATAAACATAATCATTAATTATTGGATCAAATTCGCCTAAATTAATAACATATTCGTATTTCTTCATTTTAGCATCAAATCTAGGATGAAAATCATCACTTACTTCTTCAACATAATTTATATGAACATAATTATTTAATACTCTGTTAATAACATCCTTTAATTTTTCAGTTGGAACACTTCCATTTAGTTCAAAGCAAACTCCCTGACTATAAGCATGAACACCTCTATCAGTTCTACCAGCACCTTTAACAGCAACAAAGTTTTTATTTATAATGCCTAATGCTCTTTCCAATTCTTTTTGAACAGTATCATAATCTTCTAATCTTTGAAATCCATAAAATTTAGATCCATCATAGCTTACACTCGCAAAATATTTCATTAAAAAACACTCCTATAAATATCCTTTAATAAATCTTTTCCATCTAAAGTGTATTCCAAATTAGCTCCCTTCTCATTTGCTAATCTTACAAAATTATAAATCGGAGGTTCTTCAATATATTCCTCTTTAATTGCGTTAATAATACTTCCCTGATATTTAATAATTTTATTTTTACAAACAATAACATGTTTAACTAATTTGTTCATAAAATTTACATCATTACTAATTACAATAAAATTAATATTTAAAGAAGCTTTAATAAACTTAATAAGTTTAATAATTTTTCTCTTATACTTACTATTAAATCCAACATCAAAATAATTTAAAATCATTAATTTAGGATTTTTACTAACAATATCTAATAATAACAAAATTTTATATTCAGAATAAGACAAGTCACTTATCTTTTTATTTAAAAATTCACTATCTAAATCTAATATTTCAAAATAATCTTTATTATATTCTAAATATTTTTTAACTTTATATTTAACATTTATCTCATCTATTTTAATATTATCAATAAGAATACTTAAATCATCTATCTCACCATAAAATCCAACTAATTGTTTAACTGCAAAGTATCCATTATTAGGTTGATTAGAATACATTACTTCCATAATTCACCAACTAAAGAATTAATATCAAAATACTTTTCTTTTAATAAATCATAATAATTTAAGTTATTTGATAATTCTGCAATAAACGGCATATTCATTCCAATTTTACTCAAAACTTTATCATTAGATAAAACTTCTAAAGTATCTTCATACATAACTGAATGAAAATTATCTAGTACAACTATTTTAGTTCCTAATAAGAGTTCTTCACTATTACTTGTTACATTAAGTATTGAAATCTTATTTTCTTTTCCATATTTAACGATCTTTAATTTATCCTTATTATCTAAATAAGTAAGCATATCATCAATTCCAATAATTCTTGGATTAATAATTAATAATGATAATATTTTAATAAAAGCCTTTTCACTTCTAGTAGTTTGCCCTATCTCTTTATCAATGATATTATTTAATTTAAAAAATGTAACAAACTTTTTAATATTGCTCTCTATTGTTTTACTATCATAATTTAAACATTTTTGATAATATTCAAGTTCACTTTTAACTTTACTTGTATTGAATATAAAATTATTAAGTACTGCTGTTATATTTTTTCTTAAAAAATTAATATCATATTCATTTATATTTTTATCATCAATAAATACTGAACTACTATCACTCTGATTAATTAATGTTTTAAGTAAATATGTCTTACCTGAAGCAATGCCACCAATTATATTAGTAAATGGGACTAATTCTAATTTCAAATTATAATCTTTAAAAGTTAATGTATTCATATAACCACCCTTGTCTTGCTTGTTATTATATCACTAAGTTTTTTATTTTAAAATATTCTTCTTCACAAAATTTAATATTTACGTAAAATAAAAGAATACATTAAATGCATTCCTCTATTTTTGTATCTCTTCTATGGCTTTTTCAAGTACTAAATCTTTTAATAATTCATTCCCATTTGATATTTCTATATCAGGTTTTAATCCAACTCCATCAATACATTCGCCCTTTGGAGTTAACCATTTAGCGCTTGTATATTTATACATAGTTCCATCAGACATTTTATTTGTTTTTTGAACTTTACCTTTGCCATATGTCGTAGTTCCAACCAATATAGCCCCATAACTATCTTGTAACGCAGCAGCAAGAATCTCAGAAGCCGAAGCAGAACTTTCATTAACTAAAACAAATACTTTATAATTTCTAGATTCTTCTGTTTCATCGTATGTAACTTTAGTACCTGATTGCTCGTTAAGTGAATAAATTACTTCACCTTTTTTTAAGAATAATTCACTTATCTTAGTTGCAGCAGATAGAAAACCACCCGTATTACCTCTTAAATCTATAATTAAACTATTAATTCCAGTTGCTTCAATTTTATTTAATTTCTGATTAAATTGTTCATAAGCTGTCTCATTAAACTTAGAAATTTGTAAATATCCGATTTTATCACCATTTGCTCCTTCGATAATATTTTCTTCAACAGAAGGATTATAAAAATCAGCTGTTTTTAAAGTATATTCTTTATCAACACCATCTCTTTGAATAACTAACCTTACTTCATCACTACTCTTAATTAAAGCGGTAATATCTTTCAAATTTTCAGACTCACTAACAAGCTTATCATTAACTTTAACTATTTCATCTCCACTAACCAATCCAGCCTCCTTAGCCGGTGTATTATCATAAACTTTAGAAATTATAATCTTTTTTTCCTCATCACTTAAATTTATAAGTACGCCTATTCCATGTTGAGTTCCCTTTAAAGAATCAGTTAAATTATCAGTCTGATCCTTATCTAAATAAGTTGTATAAGGATCTCCTAAATAACTAAACATTCCTTTTATCCCAGCATCAACTAAACTACCTAAATCAACACTACTATAATAATTTGATTTTATTTCGTCATAGGCTTTATATAATTCAGCTAAATACTCATCACCATTAACTGAAGTTACTTTTCCACATGAACTTCTATATACTAAATAACCAGTACAAAAACTCATCACAAGTGATGAAAATAATGTAATAGCTATAACTTCCCATAATTCGAATTTTGTTTTCTTTAAATAATCTTTCATATCATCATATCCTATACAATATCATAATAACATATTTTTAATAAAAACAAATAAAAAAACTTAGCAATTTTACACTAAGTTTTATTTTAAAGCATTCTTATAATCTTCTAAAGATTCATAATACTTTTCTACTTTACCATCTTTAATTAATATTAAAGCAGATTCATTAATTTTAACTTCAGATGATTCAGTTGGCTTTTTATTACTTGTTTCACTTAAATAAGCACTATTAAACTTATCATTCATATCAACATAATAAACTTTTAAAGCACCATCTTTATCTTTATATGAAGTAATTAAACCTTTATATGTAGAAGCATTTTTATCAGTACTACTATATAAGAATACATAATATTCATTATACGGTCTATTAAACATGTTTCCTACTATACAAGTATCGTAATCAATATTGATATTACTAGATGCTTTCTTATTATTTAAATAATTAGTTAAAAAGAACAATCCAACAGCAATAGCAATAACTACAATAGTTATAATTATTAAACTTTTAATTTCTTTAGTATCATTACTTTCATAATTAATAGATTTTAATTTTTTCTTTTTCATTATTATCCCACCTTCAATATCAATACTATCATATAATTTAAATAAATTCTATTATTTTGTTAAAATTGCAATTTATCAACCACTTTTAATATATAGAGTGCTTATTTTGGTCGATAACTATCAAAAAAGATGTGCACCTAAATGCACATCTCAAATATTACTCTACAATATCGTTAGTACAACAATACTAGATTGATATCATAAAATATTTAATCGTGCACTAAGTAATATTCGTGTGCACGTTATTATTATGTCTTAAATTTAAAAATTTAACTTTCCACTTTTTGGCAAATCTTCTTCATTTACTTCGGTTGTTAATGATATTCCAATAACCAATATGTTGCTTAAGAAATAAATCCATAAAAGTAATACCATCACATTTGATAATCCAGCATAAAATATATCATACTTAGCAAAATGATTAACATAATAGCCATAAAAATGAGTTACAACAATAAATCCAAGTGAAGTAAATATTGCTCCCACATTTATTCTAACTGGATCAACACTTTTATTAGGAGCTAAAGTAAATATAACTTTAATAAATATAAAGACAATTACCCAGGAAATAGGTCCCTGCATTATTCCTAACAAACTTGTTAAAACCGACTTAATATTAAAATAATCAATAGCATCAATTATCTTACTACCAAAAACTGGTACAAGTAATATGAACAAATATAACACAATAACTAAAAATGTCATAATCATAGCCTTAATTCTTCTTTTAAGCCAACTTGTTTGTTCAAACCCATAAATCTCATTTGTAACAAATATTATTGAACTAGGTCCATTCGATGCAAAATAAAGCATTGAACATAACATTATTATCAAATTTAAATCAATACTATCTCCACTTATTATTGGTACTATCATATCAACTATACTATCTGAAAAATTACTTTTTAACATATTAATAATAGTATCCATTGATATATTAAAATATGAGGCTCCATATCCAATTAATGTTATAATTGGAACTATTGAAAGAATTATTGAAAAAGCCAGCTGACCAGGCAACACTGCCATCTCTGGCTTATTTAATATTCTATATACATTTAATATATAATGTTTAAATCTAGTAAAAGCTTTATTAATCTTGTTTTTCATTTTCATTATATTCAGTTTCCTTATTTTCTCTCATTAACAAAGAAGCCTCATTAATAGCATCATCAATTAATTTTAAATCATCAACAATCATACTAAATCCAATAGCTGCTCCATAATCGTAAGGCAAATTACCAAATTCTTTAACTAACTTTTTAATATAATTAACAACTTGTTTTTCATTATAACCAACTAAGTAAATCATAAATTCATTACCATCAGTTCTCATAATTTCAGTGTTATCTAATTGATTTTGATGCAATACATTAGCTGCCGCCATGATTTGCTTATCGCCTTCTTCATGACCAAATGTATCATTCAAATATTTAACATTATTTAAGTCAATAACAATAATAGCTTGAGGATATATTGTGTTCTGATTCCAAATTTCAATTCTCTCATTTAAATAATTTCTATTTTTTAAAGAAGTCATCATATCAACAAATTTCAACTTTTCATCTTTACTAATTCTAGTATTTAATTTAACTTTTTTCTTTGAATAAATAATTATACCAGCAACCAATATACCAACTCCGCTTATAATTAAAATATATTTAGCCACTGAAATAACAATATTAGAAACATTAGACATTTTTACATAAGAAGTCAAACCTCTAACCATCATTTCTTTATTTCCTAAAGTATTTATATAACTATTAAACACTTTATAAAAAGCATCATCATTACTCTTATATTTAAAACTAAAATTATTTGTGTTATATCCACTATAAACAACATGATAATCTTTTACTAAATCATTACTATAATAATTTAAAGTATATTCATCAATCGCAACTAATTTATTTTTCTTTAAACAACGTATTAATTTTTGTTCATTTTTAACTTTTTCTATATTTATATTACTAAAACTACTTAAATAGCCAAATAAATTACTGTTTTCAATAACACATACATTCTTATTATTTATCATATTTAAATTAGCATAAAAATCACTATCTTTATTATTTGATATTATTGCAAATTTTTCATTTATATTAGTTTTTATAGCATTCTCATAATTAGTGGTATCATTAAATAATAAATCAATCTTCTTGTTATTATAAGCTTTTTCCAAATCACTATTATTCTTATAAGCAACATACTTAAATTCAGCATTAGTAAGTTTACTAAATTCTTTTAAATACTCGGCAATAATTCCACCTATTTTAGAACTATTACCAGAAATCAAAGGAGATTTAGTAACAAATCCAAAACTATAAACATTTTTATTAAATGAATCAATTTCCAAATCTGTCAAAGACAATTCAGTTTTATATAAACTAAATAAATGTTTATAATAATATTCGTCTAACGAATTATTCATCCATTCATTATAATATTTTTTTACAACACCATTAAAAGTTGTGTCAGTTCCTAAATGTAAATAATAATAAATAGGAATATTTTCAAACTGATAAACAACTTTATAATTATTACTTACTATTTCATCCAAATATTCATTTAATGGAACAAATATATAATCATAATTTGTTGCAAAATCTTTTAATAAACTTTCTTTATTAGTAGCAAGACTTATAGTTCCTGAAAAAGTTGTATTACTTGTTAAAAATGATGAATAATCACTTATAGTACCAACTTTAGCATCTTTTACTTGATTTATATCCGTAACAACTTTATCATCTTTACTTACTAATACATAAAAATCCTTATAAAATAACAAATCATTATCATTTTGTACACTAGTTAAATAAAAACCTAGAGAATTATCAAAACTAGTATAACTATTATTATTTACTTTTAATTTATATTCATCTGCTAAATCTTTAGTAAAATCATAAAAAATACCTGTTCCATTTTTACCAAAATTATTTAAATTAGTAGGTATTCCAAATGAAATAACCTTATTTGCATTACTATTAATCCATTCTTTTTCCCTAATACTAAGCTTATTAGAATCATAAAAATAATTATAGTAAACAAATATAGAACATACTATCAAAATAACAGCAATAATTATCGGAATAACAATTTTTTGAACCTTTTTCATTATTCTTCACCACTAACTTTTGACCAAGAAATAATGGTTGCATCACTTTTCTTATAACCTAAAATTGGAAAAGTCTCATCTTCATTTTTAGTAAAAGCAAAACTAACATCATAAAAAGCTTTTTCATCCTCAGTAAGACCACTTAAAGACTTAACTGCAATTCCTTCAGCATCTTGTCTTTTTCCATCTTTAAGAGTTACAGTTATGTAAACTATTTTACCCTTAACAGAAATTGATGCTTTTTCAACAAGCTCATTCTTTTCAATTTCACTTACCATTTCATTTATATGATCATCTGTAATTTGAACAGATTCAATTCCATTTAAACGATCACCATATTTATCATTTTTAGTTTGATTAACAAAATAAACTATACCAAGTACCGCAATTAAAGCAAGGCAAAATATACTTACTCCCATTAAAATACAATAAATACGGTTGTTTTTATAAAACTTTTTTATATTATTCATATAACACCTCAAAATCATTATACTATATCTTATTACTTATTTCCAGTTTACATAAATTTTTAAGAATTTATTACCTTATCAAAATCCTCTTCAGTCCAAATTGGAATATTTAGTTCCTTTGCTTTATCATATTTAGAGCCGGGATTCTCTCCAACTATAACAGCATAAGTTTTTTTAGTTACAGAAGTAGACCATAATCCACCATTTAACTCAATTAAATTTTGAATTTCATCTCTTGTATATTTCTTTAATGTACCAGTAACTACAATTCTCTTATTTAATAATTCTTCATTTTCTTTAATTTGAGCACCTAAATAATTCATATTCATTCCAATATTTTTTAAATCATTAATAAGTTTAATATTATCTTCATTTCTAAAGAAATTATAAATACTATTAGCAAGTATTGGCCCAACATCAGAAATATTAGTTAAATCCTCTAAACTAGCGTTCATTAAATTATCTATATTCATAAATTTCTTTGCAAGAATCTTCGCATTTTTTTCTCCAATACCACTAATACCGATTGCAAATAACAATTTTTCTAAAGAATTTTGTTTTGACTTTTCAATATTATCTAAAAGTTTATTAACACTTTTATCTCCAAATCCCTCAAGTTCAATTAATTCTTCTTTACGATCTTTAATATTATAAATATCAATTATACTAGTTATAAATTTCATGTTATAGAAGTCTTCTATAATTCTTTCACCCAAACCTTCAATATTCATCGCTTTTCTATCACAAAAATGAATTAAAGATTCGATGTTTCTAGCCGGACATAAATCATTTGGACATTTTAAATCAATACCAGACTCAGTTAAAACTAGACCTGCTCCACAAATTGGACACTTATCAGGCATTACAAATTCTCTCTCATTACCTGTTCTATCTTCTAAGCATGGTCCCACAACTTCTGGAATAACATCCCCAGCTTTATGAACAAATATATTATCGCCAATTTTTAAATTTTTTGAATTTATATAATCGCCATTATGTAAAGTTGCTCTTCTAATTGTAGACCCCATAACCTTAACCGGATCAAAAACCGCATTAGGAGTTATTTGTCCAGTTCTACCAACCGTGCATACAATATCAGTTAATCTTGTCTTAACATCTTCTGCTGGAAATTTATAAGCAATTACCCATCTTGGATATTTAGCTGTAAAGCCAAGCTCTCTCTGCATATGAATATCGTTTACTTTTATAACAATACCATCAATATCATAAGGAAGTTCTCCTCTTCTAGCGGTCCATTCGTTAATATAATCTAATATTTCATCTATATTTTTAACCAATCTAATATTTGGATTAACAATAAATCCCAATTCTTTTAATTCCATAAGAGCTTCATAATGAGTCTTCTTATCAGTTTCCGGAACATGATATAAAAAAGCATCTAGCTTTCTTGATTTAGCAACACTACTATCAAGTTGTCTAATTGATCCCGCTGCCGCATTTCTTGGATTCTGAAAAATTGGTTCACCATTTTTAAGTCTCTTCTCATTAAGTTCATTAAATGCTTTAAGAGGCATATATATTTCCCCACGAACTTCTATATCAACCGGTTTATTTAATCTTAAAGGAATAGTTCCAATCGTTTTTACATTATGAGTAATATCTTCACCAACTAATCCATTCCCACGAGTTGCAGCTCTTTTAAGTATTCCCTTTTCATATTGAAGTGATACTGCTAATCCATCTATTTTAAGTTCACAAACATAACTTGGATTAGGAAATTCTTTTCTAATTCTTTCATCAAATGCAACTATTTCAGACTCATTAAAAACATCAGAAATAGAAAACATTCCAATTTTATGTTCAACCTTTTTAAACTCACTAATTACTTCTCCACCAATTTTTTCACTAGGAGAATCTTTTCTTTTAATTTTCGGATGTCTTTCTTCAATATCCAAAAGTTCACTCATCCAGTTATCATACTCTCTATCCGTAACTGTCGGATTATCTAAAGTATAATAATCATAATTAGCTTTTTCTATTAATTTAATTAATTCATCATATCTTTCTTTCATAATTAACCTCATAAATATTATAACAAAATATCTTCAAAAATAATAAAAAAAGTTAACTACAAATTTAGCTAACTTTCGTAATACTTTTATGATTCTTCATTAATTTTTTAACACCACACTTAAAAGCCACAGTTATTAAACTACCACTAACATCAATTACAGCCCCAAGTCCATATTCTGTGTGATCAATAATACTACCTTTAACAATATCACTATTATCTTTAGTATACATTTCACCCTTTTTAATAATCTTTTCTTCTTTATTTATTTCATTCTTTTCCAGTAAATCATCTTTAATTTCTGCAATAAATCTAGAAGGTACATTCATTTGATCTTTACCATAAAGCATTCTTCTCTTAGCGTTTGTTAAATAAAGTTTTTCCTTTGCTCTAGTTATTCCTACGTAACATAGCCTTCTCTCTTCCTCAATATTATCTTCCATAATAGACATATTATGAGGAAAAATTCCTTCTTCCATTCCAACCATAAACACAACTGGAAATTCAAGCCCCTTTGCACTATGTAAAGTCATTAAAGTCACTACATTACCATCTTCCGTATGATTAGCTTGATCAGAAACTAAAGATATCTCTTCTAAAAAGTCTCCTAAATTAACAGAACCAGTTCTCTCTTCGTACGAAGCAGTTATACTTTTAAATTCCATTAGGTTTTCTAATCTAGTTTCATCTTCAATTAAATGACTATCTTCAAGTTCTTTCTTCATTCCTGATTTATCAAGAACTTCATCAATCAACTCTGTTAACGATAAATTTTCACTAGTTTTCTTAATAGATTCAATTATATCTTTAAACTCCAATTCTTTCTTACTTTCAAGTGCATCATACATACTACACTGATTTAAATTAGCTCTAAGTTCAATATCTTTAATAGCACTATCTCCAATACCTCTTTTAGGTACATTAATAATTCTTCTTAAACTAATTTCATCTTTATCATTATAAATTAATTTTAAATAAGATATTAAATCTTTAATTTCTTTTCTATTATAGAAATAATAACTACCATAAATTTTATAAGGAATACCTTTAGAAGCAAACACTTCTTCAATAGCTCTTGATTGAGCATTAGTTCTATAAAGTATAGCAACATCTTTAGGTTCATAACCATCTAAATATAATTTATTAATTTCATCTATAACCAAAGATATTTCATGTTTTTCATCATAACTTCTTAAATAAGTGATTTTAGGACCATCACCTTTATCAGAATATAACCTTAAATCTTTTCTTTCCTTATTATGACTTATTACATCATTAGCCGCATTTAAAATATTATTTGTACTTCTATAATTATGTTCTAACTTAATTGTTTTCGCATTAGCATAATCTTTTTCAAAATTAACTATGTTATGATAGTCTGCTTGTCTAAATGCATAAATACTTTGATTCATATCACCAACAACAAATATATTTTTATATTTACTTGCAAGTAATTTAGATAACTTATACTGAACTGGATTTGTATCCTGATACTCATCTATTAATATGTATTTATATCTTTCTTGATAATGTTCAAGTATCTCTTTATTATGTTCAAATAACCTAACAGGCATTAATAATAAATCATCAAAGTCAACTGCCGCACTAGCAATAAGTCTTTCGTTATATTTATAGTATACATCTACAACTATTTTATCTATAGGCGTATTAAAAAACTTATCAAGTTCCATTTCACTAAGCATTTGATTCTTAATAAAAGATATTCTATTTCTAATATAAGAAGGACTATATTGTTTTGTATCTAAATTCATATCTTTAAGAATCTTCTTAATAACAGTTAATACATCATCACTATCAATAATACTAAAATTAGAAGGTAAATTTAAATATCCACAATTTTCTCTAATAATTCTCAAGCCTAATGAATGAAAAGTTCCAATAAAAGAAGCAACATCTCCAACTAAATTATAAACTCTATCTCTCATTTCTTTAGCAGCCTTATTTGTAAATGTAATAGCTAAAATATTATAATCTCTTACGCCATTTTCTATTAAATAAGCAATACGATTAGTTAAAACCTTTGTCTTACCAGATCCTGCCCCAGCAAGTACTAAGCAAGGCCCTTCATTATGTTTAACAGCCTCTATTTGTTCATCATTTAAATTTTTAAGTAAATCTTCCATCATTATACCTCCAGTATTTTCACTAACATCAATTTTAACAAATAATAAATTTTGTGTCTATCGAACAAACAAAGATTTCACAAAAAAATAAAGAGTGAACAATTTTACAAAAGTAGACATTTTTGTTCACTATTTTAGCAAAAGAAAAACAACCTATTTTAGATTGTTTAATCTTGTCATAACTCTATCTTTACCTAATAATTTCATTATTTCATATAAATCTGGAGTTGTTGTTTTAGTAGTTAACGCTACTCTTATAATATTTGATATATCAGCTATACTTCCCTTATATGCAACAGGATTTTCCTTATATGCTTTCATATCAGTTACATAACCAAATTCATCACATAATAATTTAATTTTATTAAACCATTCTTCCTTCGAATCATTTTCATCATAATATTTATTAGCATAAGAGTTTAAAATATCGCCAATTTCATCTACGTTTTTAACTTCAAATTTAACCATATTTGAATCAAATAATTCATCATACATATACCAAATATTATCTTTTATTTCGCTATAACAAGCAAAATCTTTTCTTGGCTTCTTTTGTTCTCTCTCAATATTTAAAATATTAATTGTATATTCTTTATATTTATTAATTAGTTCATTAAAATCTTTATCAAACTCTTTAGACCAATTATCTAAATTATCAAATACTTCTTTTGCACTTAATCTACTTAAATAATTTTTAGATATATTAATTAATTTTTCAATATCAAATAATGATCCTCCACTTGTACACATCTTATTAAATGTAAACATAAAATCATTATAATTCTTGTCTTGATTTTGCATAAACCATCCATCAAAATTAGAATTTAATAAAGTAGCAAAATACAATTTAACAGCTTCAACTGGAATACCTCTTTCATGATAAAAGGCTACTGCTGCTTCAGGATCTTTTCTTTTACTAAGTTTTCTAACAATATCCCCATCTTTTTTATTAAGTGGTAACAAATGAGCAAACTTAGGAGCATCAAATCCACAAGCCTTCCATAATTCTAAATGATAAGGAACAGATGAAATATAAGAATCATCTCTTGTAACTGTCGTAACTCTCATAAAATGATCATCACAAACATGAGCAAAAGCATAAGGTGGAACCCCATCAGATTTAATTAATACTTGATCTAAATCATTTTCTGGTAATTCAATAGTACCTTTAATTAAATCCTTAAAAGTAAATTTCTTATTAAAATCACCCATAGATTTTAATCTAAGTACCCATTTATCACCATTATCTATATGTTCTTTTACTTCATCATAACTCAAATTACGACACTTAGCATATTTTCCATAATAACCAATTCTATCTTTACAAGCTTCTTGTTCTTCTCTCATATGACTTAAATCATCCTCAGAACAAAAACAAGGATAAGCTCTTCCAATAGAAACCAAATATTTAGCTACTGTATGATAAATATCTTTTCTCTGACTTTGAATATATGGTCCATACTCTCCACCATTAATAGGTCCTTCATCAACTCTATAATTATATTCTTTTAAATCACTAATTATTAAATTAACACCATCATCAATAGCTCTCTTATCATCAGTATCTTCAATTCTTAGTATAAATACACCATTAGTTTGATGAGCAAATCTTTCTGGTACAAATGACGCAAATAAATTTCCCATATGCATTCTTCCAGTTGGACTTGGAGCAAATCTACATACTTCAGCTTTATCATCTAAATTTCTTTTAGGATATCTTTTTTCTAAATCTTCAATAGTTAAATTAACATCAGGATATAATAATTCAGCAAGTTTTTTATAATCCATAATACAATTCCTCCTTAATTAAACAAGTTAATTATATTACACAAAAATACTATAATCAAGGCACAAAAATTATAATTATGCAAGAAAAATAACCATAAAGTATAATTTATATACAAAATTAAAAAAATTATTATATAATAAATTCAGGGAGGGATAATAAAAATGACTGAAACAGAATATAGAATAAGAATTATTAAAACATGTCTAGAATATAAAGAATATTTAGAAAGTGAATTAAAACAAGCCTACGGAGATGGAATTGTTGGAACATATGAAATAACAAAAATGTTAATGGAAGTTAATGATCTAATCTCTGAACAATCTAAACATTTTGTGTTTCACAACAATAAATTAGTAACTAAAGAAGAATTAGAATCAAAAATAATTACATTAAAAAAAGAAGATACTATGAATTTCAAAAGAAGATAGTTCTTCTTTTTTTATTAAAAAAAGCCTTAATTAAAGGCATTTTATCAATTTTATTGGTGACCTGTATGGGGTTCGAACCCATAAATGTAGCCTTGAGAGGGCTATGTGTTAACCATTTCACCAACAGGCCAAATAAATATAACAATATTAATATATCACATTAAAACAATTTGATACAACCTTATTTTTTTAATTTAACAACAAAAAAACATATCATTTATCTTATTTACTAAGTTCATATGTTTTTTACAATTATTTTTAATATCATTAATTTTTTCATGAGTAGTAGGTATTTCTGTATATTGAGCAGAATCCATTAATTTATTTACATCATCTAATTTTATTTCATATAAACTTTTTATTTTATTAAGTTTTTTAATAATTCTTCTCTTTCATTTACACCATTATAATAAATTTTATCAATCATAATTTTTATCTTCTTTTTTATCACAACTATAAATTACTCAATAATATATATGAATTATGTCAAAAAAAAGCACTCTTTTGAGTACTTTCATAATTATTTTATTTCAATAGTTTTCTTAGTTTCAGCTTTTTCTTCTTTAGGAACAGTAATATTTAAGATACCATTTTCAAATTTAGCATCTATCTTATCAACATCAACATCACCTAAAGCAAAAGATCTACTAAATGAGCCATATGTTCTTTCTTTTCTTATGTAATTCTTTTTGTTCTCCTTTTCCTCTTTTTCTTTAGAAGCACTAACAGTTAAATAACCATCTTTAACTTCTAATTTAATATCTTTCTTATCGTATCCAGGTACATCCATTTCAACATGGTACATACCATCCTCCTCATAGATATCACATTTTACATCATTTTTTCTTACAACTGGTTTAAAGAAATCATCTAAATCATCATCGAAGAAAAAACTTCTTGGGATTATATTCATAATCTAATCACTCTTCCTTTCACAATTATAGTTATACCACTCTAATTAGCACTTGTCAAGTAAAAGTGCTAAAATATTTTTAAATATTTAAATTTATCAAATTAGATATATCATTATTAAACAAATAAACAATTAAATTTTTATTTATTTTATTAACTTCTTCCTTAAGAATATCTAAATTTTTTAAACAAATATCTTTTCTATACAAAAGAATATCCTTAAAATTAAATACACCAATACTTTCCAAATACTCTAACACTTCTCTAATATTTTGCTCATAATATCTAAAATTATTCACATCAACATCTTTAAAATTATAATTTATAACGTTGAAGTCTTCTTCTGTAATATATTCCTTCAAATAATCTATCATTCTACTATACCTCTATATACAACTTTCTTTAACATATCATATTCATATTCATTTAAATCCATATTATAAGTAAGAGCATATAATAAAGCATTTTCTTCCTTAACCTTATTATCAATTAAAGCTTTAAAAACACTATAAGTTTTAATTCTAGATACAATTTTATTATTAAAAACTAATTCTGTTTTTCTTTTAATACTTGCAAAATAAGATTCATTAAAAGTAGTAATTCTCATACCAGAATCAAGTAAACTTAATATTGGATGTTCTTTAATTAATAAATTAATTTCACTATCGTTTAAAACATTACGATTCTTAATAAATTTTTCATACTCATAATTAATCTTATTTGGACTATCATCTTTAACATTATCCCATATATTTAAATTATTTTTATATGCAAATAATATTCTTTTAATAATAAGTGACTTAATATTTCTTAATGTTAATTCTGGTTTATCATGAATAAATTCACTATATCCCATTTCTATAAACATGTCTAAAGTTCTTGCCAAGTCATTAATAAGAAGTACACTAAAACTTTTATAATCTTCTTCATCTCTTAAATCAAAACCATAACTACATAATAGATCAATATTTTTAAATAATAATTCATTATTAATAGATACAACATTTAAAGCATTTTTAAATAAATTATTAGCGTTAATTCCCATGTCATTAAGTTTATTATAGACATTAAGATTATCATTATAACTATTTAATAAAAACATTATATTATCACTAATAACAACATTAATATCATTAATACCACATAAATTTAATAGTTGAACATTATTAGTAAAATTATTAATTTCATCATCACAATAAACTAATGTATATCTTTTAAGGATTTGCTCTATACTTTTATCATTTAAACTATATTTGTTTCTTAAAATATCATTAACATCCCTAAATTTATTCAAATTACTTTTAGTTAACAAAAGCCCTAAAATTTTACCATTTTTATCTACATCTTTTAAAATACTATTATCATTTAAATATTCTAAAAATTCTTTTGTTTCATCAAAATTAAGGCTTTTTATCCCATCTGCATAAATACGACATACATTTTCATAATCAAAACCATAATCATTAAATAATTTTTTTATATCTTTAGTTTCTTCTCTTTTTAACTCAGACTTATCTTCAACTTTTCTTTTTTTATTAACCCTTGTCTTTTCTTTAGGAACATAATCAAAACTAACCATATTTTCAAAAGGAGTAACATTAATTGAATTACTATCTCCAACTTTCTTATAAACTACTTTTTTCTTTTCCTTTTTACTATATTTTCTAATCAAAGATATATTATATCTATTCAAATAATCCATAGCTTCTTCAAATAAAACATCAGCATCATCTTTTTCAAATAAATATATTATTTTCTCTAATAAATCATAGTCATTTTCTAAAAGACTTTTATTATTATCTAATCTATCTTTAAAATCTAATACATAATCTTTGTCGTCATCTTTAACATTAACAAAATCAGTAATCAATTTCTTAAATAAATTAATTGTGTTATTTTCACCATCATCTAATTTAAGATTAGTATAATCACCATTATATGACAACAATTTATTTCTAATTTCATTAAAATCTAATAAAAAGTCTTTCTTATTTTCATAATGTATATCATCAAGTAATTCTAATATTAAATTTTCACTTATACCAATAATGAAGTCATATATATAATTATAATTATCATTAATTTGAGATAAAACATCTTTAAAATAAGATCTATTTTTATTTTCATTTTCTTCTAAATATTTCAAATACTTATCCAATAATGAAATAATATAATCTTTTTCACTCATATTAACTTCCCCTTTCTACTATTTTATTTTTTTATTCTCCTTTTAATTTGCTATATCCCTTAATATATTCATTAATTAATTTTATACTTGAATTATATAATACTATATTGTCTTTATTTTTAAGTGCTTTATTCATTTCACTATACATTCCTATTAATAAAGATACAATCCTTAAATTATCATCACTATTTTCACCATCACCATCAATAAAAGAAGATAAATTATCTTTTGAAACACTATTTATTAATTCACTTTCATTTTTAATAATTTGATTTACTTTATTAAATAATTCTTCATTATTAACATTAACATCTTTATATAAATCAGCAAATCTTATATTAGATTTTCCAACTTCTTGCTTAATTTTACCCTTTTCAAATAGACTTAAATTTAATGAATCTAAAACATTATCTAACTCATCAAAATTAACAATAGTATCCTTAATACCATCTTTAGTAATAATTTTACTATATTTTTCAAGCAAATCATCAGAAACTTCTGTATTATATCTAGAATAAAAAGAATTTAAATTTATAATTAAATTATTTATATAAATTATTGCTTGATCATGTTTTTCTTTAAAAAATAAATTATTCGGATTACTCTTATACATTTTTAAAACAGTCATATTAAGACTTAACGCTTCATAAAGACTATCACAATTTTTAGAATCATATATTTTTAAAAGTTCTTTAATATCCTCACTATCCATTTTTATAATATCATCTAAACTTAATGGAACACTATATTTATATTTATCTAATATTTTTTTTACACTATCTTTATTAATATTATTATTGCTTGATACTAAACTACTAAATTTTTCTAATATATTCATATCAACACCTACTATAACAACTTTATCACAATTTACCAAACATATCAATTTTATATTTGTAAAGTATTTGTATATTTACATTAATTTGATAAATAAATATTTGACTTAAAAATTTAGTAAACTTAAAATTAGAATTAGAAAGAGGTTAATATGAGTAAAAATCAAACAAATAAAATAGGTGAATCTAGCATAGAAATTAAGCTAAATAATTTAGAAAACTTTGGTCTAATAGAAGGATACGATATAAACGAAATTAGTAAAAGAAAAGCAAAAAATACAGAATTATTTGAAGAAATCAAAAAAGTAGATAGCGAAATTCAAGAAAAAGTTCAAAAATATTTAGAAAAAAATAATTATACTATATATGGAATAACAAAAAATAAAAAAATAAAAGGAATATATATTTTTAAAAAAGAAAATAATAGCTTAATTAATACCGAAAGAATATTCACAAACGAAATAAATGATAATATTAAAAACAAATATGACAAATGTTTAATAGAAATAAATAAAGAATTAGTTGCTAATGGTATATATGAAAAAGTCATAATTGGAGAAAATGTAATTAAGATAGATCCAAAAGAAGATAAAAAAATAAGCAAGTTATCCATAGTAATTAGTATTATTATCGGAACATTATTAGCATATATAATATTTGAAAATATTGTTACTGCCATTATATTTGGTTTATTATTAGGTCCAGCTTTTACAGGTATAGAAGTAATTGTAACTAAAAAAAGAGGAAGAAAAAGAAAAAATAAATAACATTTTAATTAAAAGATAAATATTCATTTGAAAAATAAAAGTATGCAATATATAATTTAGATATATAAGGAGATTAAGTTATGAATAATAATAAATTAAATCGAAAATTAGAAATAGTTCCAGGAGAAAAAAAGGAATATAAAGGAAACACTTTTGTCGGATTCTTAGCTTGTACATTCATACTCACATTAATCATTGGTTTTATTTATTATTTACAATCAAAAGGGATTATTGACATAACTAAAATTTTAGCATGAAAAATTATAATCTAAATGACTTATTAAATAATATAGATTTTGAAAGTAATAGATTAGTTAAAATAAATAATAAACTATATCTAACTAATTACCAAATTGAAATTCTAAATAAATATAATATTGACTATAAAAGTCTCGGAAATTTATCCTCTATAATTTACGTGGCTGAAGAAATACTAGAAGAAGATGACTATGAAGATCTAGATGAAATAATAAAAGAACTTGCAGAACGAAACTATTATGAAAACACTAATAAATAGTTTAATTCACAAATCTTTAATAACACCATTAAAAATCATGGTTTCTTTTTTATTTACCTATAAATTTTTAAAATTTTCCCCAAAAAATACCCATATAAATATATACAACCCCAAATTTAAATGATATAATTTATTAAGGTGGGGAAAATGAAAAGAAAAATGCCAATTGGTTTAATTAGAATATTTGAAGGTTTAGTAGGACTTTTATTAACTATATTAATAAATAAATATATAGATATAAGCGATATATACATTATTATATTAATGTTTTTTTCAATCGCATTCGAAATTTATGGACTTATCTTATTAATTAAGGATAGAAATATTTAAAATGTATAAAAAAGCATGTAAAGAAGCCTTAAATTATATTAGACCAATTATTATTGGAAAAAAATATTATAACAATGATACGATTATTAACGATATTGGCACTGTAATAGTTCTAAATAATAATGGTGATATTTTAACAACCAAAGAATTAGCAGAAAATATTTATTTATCTATTGATACCAATTCGGTATTTAAAAACATTTTTCTTGAATTAAAAAATAAAAAAATAAAAGAAATTAAAAAGATTGAAAAAAAATACAGCTTAGATAATAATGTAATAACAAATTTACAAGTTCAAATAGTTGATGTTGCTGAAAGTATAACAAATATTGAAATAATCCCACATGAATATTTAAATTTAGCAATTATTAAATCAGAAAATAAAGGACTATTCATTAATAAATTTCCAAAATTTATAAATAAAAGTGTAACACAAGGTCAAGACTTTGTTGCTACCGGCTTTGCATTTCCAGAGTATGAAAATTTCGCATATAATTATGAAAAAAATGAAATTGAAACAACATATAAAAGAATGAACTTTCCAACTTATCCAATTACCGGAATAGTAACTAGAAATTTAATGGATGAACATGGAAATATTTCTGAATTTGAAATAAGTAGTGAAATCTTTGTCGGAATGAATGGTGGACCATTGCTTGATAAAGAAGGAAATATCTATGGCATTTTAAGTTCTAATAAAAATATCTATGTTAATAATGAATTAATTAAAAAAGCTGGAATAGTTATTAATAGTACTGATATTATCAAATTTTTAGAAGATAATAACATTACTTATGGAGAATAAAAATGAATGAATTAATTAAAAATATTATTTTTATAATTTTATTATTGCTTGTAATTATAATGGGATATTTTACTTTAAAAAATAGGAATAAATTTAAAAAAAAATATCGTGGTAAAATCATATTAACAACATTATTATTAATATTAATAACAATTATTTATAGTGTATATATGGTTAGAGATAATAAGTTAAAAGAAAATAAAAATGATTCTAATAACCAAGTAGAAAAAAAGCAAACAACTACGACAACTACTTCAACAACAACCACGACTACTACTACCACAACTACAAAAAAAATTACGACAACAACTACAACGAAACAACCACAAAATAATAATGACACACCAAATGATTTAACAAATAATAAAACAAGAAAAGGTTATACAATTACTTATAAAGATGGAGCATATTACATAGATAATGTACTCATCGTAAATAAAACATATAAATTAACAAGCAATTGGAAACCAGTTAATCCTTATAAGAAAGTCCCAAATGATGGTTTTGATCGAAATCCATTAGATACTGAAGCTTATGAAGCCTGGAAAGTAATGAAAAGCGATGCATCAAGCATAGGCCTAAATTTATGGGCTCAAAGTGGCTATCGCTCATACGATTATCAAAATGACTTATATAATGGATACATTAAAAGAAAAGGAAAAAAAGCTGCTGACACTTTTTCAGCCAGACCAGGCGCATCAGAGCATCAAACTGGACTTGCATTTGATTTAAATACAATTACAAATTCATTTAAAGATACAGCAGAAGGAAAATGGGTTAATAAAAATTGTTATCTTTATGGCTATATTTTAAGATACCCAGAAGGAAAAACAAACGAAACCGGATATATTTATGAACCATGGCATATAAGATATGTCGGAAAAGAATTAGCCAAAAAATTATACAACAACGGAAACTGGATAACCATGGAAGATTATTTTGGAATAGATTCAAAATACAATGATTAGGAGTAAACAAAATGAATATTGAAGATATAAAACTAGAACTAGTCGCATTACAAAAGTTAGACACTCAAAACGCAATTAATTACGGAGCAAAATCAAAATCAGATTGGTTTAAACAAATAATTACAAATGAAGATAATGATGTTATTGCTGAATCAATTATTGATTTATCAACTAGAGCAAATGTAAAGCCAGAAATACTTGCAAATTACTTTGATGATACAATGCCACTAAGAATTGCCAAAGAATTTCAAAGACAAACACTGAAAAAAAGTAAAAGTATTTAATTAACATAAATAATTCATATAAACATATAAACAACAAAGGAATAAGCCTTAACATATTTTCATAAAATATAATAGAATGTAATTATTATTAAGTTTAACTGATCATGACCCTAATGGTTGTGGTCAGTTTTTTTTATATATTTTAGTCAAATGTATTTAAAGATATGGTAAAATATTATTAAGACATGAAAGGAATAACATGAATATAGACATTGATTTAAATAATAAAATTTTAATAATACCAAATAATATAAAAACAAAAGTAGTTAAATATATTAATAATCTACCAAAATTATCTAACGTTAAAATATTGACAGATCAAGAATTTATTACTAATTTAACCATCGATTATAATGAAAAAGCAATAATATATTTAATGAACAAAAAAAACTTAAGCTATCAAAATGCTAAAGAAATAATGAAAAACTTAAAATATGCTACCAATGATAATAATGATTGTCCCAAATTACAAGAATTAACAAATATAAAAAATGAATTATTAGAAAAAAAATTACTAATAATAAATAATCTCTTTTTACCTTTTATTAAAGATAAAGAAATAATATTTTATGGTTTTGATTATATTAATAAATTTATAAAAAAGCTTATTACAGACAACAATTTAAAGGTAAATATTATAGAAAAAGAATATCAAAATATAAACCCAAAAGTTTACTTATTTGATAATGTCTCATCTGAAATAGAATATATAGCAGAAGATATTACATCCAAAAATTTAGATTTAGCTAAAACTTATATTTACGGAATTAATAACGATAATAAATTGATAATAGACCGCATATTTAAAAGTTATGGTATACCTATTAACTTAAATTATGATAATACCCTATACAATACATTTATAGGAAAAGAATTATTAAATAATTTAAATAATATTGATGAATTTTTATCTAACATAAAAGATGATAAAATTAAAAAAGCAATTATCAACATATTAAATAAATATTATTTTGTGGATAACTATCAATATATTAACAATGTTATCAAGGAAGAATTAAAGCAAACTAAAATTAACAATACTAAAATACGTACCGCCGTAAACGAAATTGATATCATAAATAATGTAGTCGAAAAAGATGATAATGTTTATATAATAAATTTTAATAGTGAATATATTCCTGTAATAAATAAAGATGTTGATTATATCTCTGATAATGAAAAACCTTCATTTTTAGAAACATCAGCTGAATTAAATAACATTAATAAAGAAATATTAAATAAAGTAATTAGAAATATTAATAATCTAACAATTACAGCAAGTCAAAATAATTACAATGGGCCACTAAATATTTCAACTATTGCAACTGATTATGATTATGAAATTATTCCAATGGAAACAAAAATAAGTAAATATTCCAACAAAATTAACAAATACAATCTTACTAATATGCTAGATAACTATTTAAAATACAATAATAAAAATGATAATCAAGATATTCTTTTAAATACTTATCCGGATTTAAGATACAAAAATTATAATAATACTTACACCAAAGTTGAAGCAACTGAAGAATTTAGTTTGTCTTATTCTAAAATGAATAGTTTCTATGAATGCCCATTTAAATACTATTGTGATAACATATTAAAACTAGATACATACGAAGATACATTTGATACTTATATTGGTTCATTATGTCATTATATATTATCAAAAATCTATACGGATAACTTTAATTTTGATACAGCTAAAAAGGAATTTTTAGAAACAAACAGTTATCAAGTAACAAATGAAAATTTATTATTTCAAAATAAAATATTAGAAGAATTAAAAACTGCAATATCTTACATTTTAAGTATGCAAAATGTTACTAAATTTAATGAAATAGAATGTGAAAGAAAAATTGAAACAACCATAAATGAAACTAAATTTGTAGGAATTATAGATAAAATTCAAAAATACCAAAATAAAATTATCTTAATAGATTATAAAACAGGAAATCCCAAAATTAATCTAAAAGAATGTCAATACGGTTTTAATTTACAATTACCAACTTATATTTATTTAGTAAAAACCATTTATCCAGATTCTCAAATAGTAGGTGTTTATCTAGAACATATTCTAAAACCAAAATTTAATTTTAATATGGATAAAAGCGATAACGAATCATTTGAAAATTCACTTAAATTAGAAGGATACTCTACATCTAATGAAGAAATATTAGAAGAAATAGATAGTACCTACGAAAACAGTATGTATATTAAAGGAATTAAAAAGAAAAGTGATGGCTTTTATAAGTATGCTAAAATATTGTCTAATGAGGAATTTGAAGAATTAGAAAAATTAGTAACTGAAAAAATAAATAATTGTATAACTGAAATAAAAAATAACAACTTTGATATAAAACCAGTTATATTAAATCAAACAAATAAAAGCTGTCCAAATTGTAAATATGCATCTATTTGTTTTCATACGGAAAAAGATAATGTTTACATAGATACAAAAGGAGATGACGAAAATGCCGAATTGGACTAAAGAACAATTATCAGCAATTACAACTAGAGGCAAAAATATTATAGTTTCCGCTGGTGCTGGATCTGGTAAAACAGAAGTTTTATCTGAAAGAGTTATTCATAATTTAATGAATAACAATATTCATATTAATGAAATGCTTATCCTAACATTTACTAAAAATGCTGCTTTTGAAATGAAAGAAAGAATTAAAAAGAAAATCAAAATGCATGATGAAATAAAAGACGAATTAAAATTAATCGATTCTGCTGATATTACTAACTTTGATGCTTATACCCTTGCATTAGTAAAAAAATATCACTACATGCTTAATTTAGACGCAAATCTAACTATTATCGATTCTAGTATAATTAGCAAATTGAAAAAAGATATTCTAAACGAAATATTTGATCATAAATATCAAGAAAATAATGAAAAATTTAATAATTTAATAACCTCTTTTTGTAATAAAAATGACAAACAAATTAAAAATATAATTCTTTCATTAGACAGCAAATTAGAACTATTATCTAGTAAAGAAGAATATCTAAAAAGCTATGTTAATAACTATTATAGCAAAGAAAATTTAAATAAATTATTTAATGAGTATACAAATAACTTATTAGATAAAATAAACACTATTAAAGGCTTATTAGAAGATATTCAGTATGAAACAGACTCATCATTCTATGAAAAATACTATAATGGATTTCTTCCTCTACTTAATTCAACAACCTATGAAGAAATCAAATCATCCTTAGATTTACCTAAAGTAACAAACAGAAACTCCACTCCCCTTGGAAAAGAATTAAAGGCAAATATTTCAAGCATCATCAAAGAAATAAAAGAAGCTACAATATTTTCTAAAGAAGTTCTAATAAATCAAGTGATTAACACTAAAGACAATGTTGAAATAATTATCAATATTATAATTGAATTAACAAATAAAATTAATGCATTCAAAAATGAAAATTCTTCATATGAATTTAATGATATTAGCAAATTTGCAATTAATCTAATTAAAGAAAATGAAAATATAAAAAATGAATTAAAATATCATTACAAAGAAATAATGATTGATGAATATCAAGATACTTCTGATATAGAAGAAGAATTTATTAATTTAATTGAGAATGACAATGTTTACATGGTTGGAGATATTAAACAATCTATCTATCGCTTTAGAAACGCCAATCCAAATATTTTTAAAGATAAATACGATTTATATAAAGATGGCACAAAAGGAATAAGAATAGATTTAAATAAAAACTTTAGATCTCGTGAAGAAGTATTATCAAGTATAAACAATATATTTAATTATATTATGGATAATAAAATAGGTAACGCCAATTATAAAGACGAACATAATCTTATTTTTGGAAATCAAACATTTAATATTGAAGGAAAAAATAACAACAACAATAAATTAGAAATCTATAATTATGAAAAAAATAATACTAATACAAGAGAAGAAATTGAAGCCTTTATTATTGGAAATGACATAAAAAATAAAATAAATAATCATTATGAAGTATTTGATAAACAAATAAGAAGTTGTAAATATAGTGATTTTTGTATTCTTTTAGACCGTGGATCAGCCTTTAACACTTATAAAAAAGTCTTTGATTATCTTGGAATACCACTTCACATTTATCAAGATGAAGATATCCTATTTTCTTCAGAAACTTTATTAATAAATAATATAATTGGTTTTCTAATTAAAATTAAAAATAACATATTTGATATCGAAACTAACTTTTATTATGCAAGTATAGCTCGTAGTTACTTATTTGAACAAAAAGATAATGAAATATATAAAACTATAAAAAATCATACTATTAAATCAAACATTATCTATGAAACACTTTTACCTATTGCCAAAGATTTAGATTATTTATCAAATAAAGATGTTTTAATGAAAATTATTGATAAATTAAATATTTACGAAAAATTAACATTAGTTGGAGATATTAATGAAAAAAGTATTATCCTAAATAATTTAATTACTAAATTTGAAGAACTAAATAATATAGGCATTGATATTTACGGAATAAATGATTATCTTAACAATTTAATCGAGAATAAAGATAAAATAAAAATAAGTGCAAGTCACATTGCTATCGATTCAGTAACGTTAACAAATATTCACAAATCAAAAGGTTTAGAATATAAAATATGCTACTTTGCTGGCTATTACAAAAAATTTAGTACTGAAGATATCAAACCAAAAATAAGATATGATAATAAATATGGAATAATATTTCCCGATTATGATGGCACATTTATTGAAACCTTTATTTCAAAATTAAGTAAAGACAATTTTAAAATCGAAGATATATCTGAAAAAATCAGATTGTTATATGTTGCCTTAACAAGATGTAAAGAAAAAATGATTATTGTTGATTCCCTTAAGGAAGATGAAGGAATAAGTTCAAGTGAAATAGTTGTAAATAACTATAAAAGAAGTAAATATAATAGTTTTGAAGATATTTTAAATTCAATATATCCTCATATAACTAAATACATTACCAATATTGAAACACCTATCATAGATAACACCTACAAAATAAACAAAAATATAAGTATTGCATCAGAAAACTCAGATAAAATTGAAATTATAGAACATAACTATAATATAGAAGAAATTGAAGAAAATCATTTTTCTAAAACTACAAATAAATTATTTACTAAAGAAGAAAAAAATAACATGGAATATGGTACAAACATCCACTATCTTTTAGAAATAACTGATTTTCTTAATCCAAATTATGATAATCTAACAAATAATGAAATTGACATAATTAAAAATTTACTTAATAATAAATTATTTAAAAATATAAAAGATGCTAATATCTTTAAAGAATACGAATTTATTGAAGAAACAGATAATGAAACTAAAACTGGTATAATAGATTTAATGTTAGAATACCAAGATCATATTGATATAATTGATTATAAATTAAAACACATAGATGATACAGCATATATTAATCAGTTAAATGGATATAAGAATTACATCCATAATTTAACTAATAAACAAGTTAATACATATTTATACTCTATTTTAGATAAAAAATTGTTTAAATTAGATTAAAAAAGAACTTGAAATTTTCTTATCACAGTTCTTTTTTTATTTATTATAATAAGTTTTTTTAAATTTATCTGAAATGTCAAGTTATCGACATAAATCAGCACTATAATAGGCAAATTATATTGATAGCTAAGGTTTTCACACTATTATCAATTAAATTTTATACAAAATATATAGTCCAGCATATTCAAAACCATTGACAATCATCTAATAATTATATAATCTATTTAACATGAACGAAAAACAATTAGAAGCAGTAAAATCATTAGAAAATACTTTAGTAGTTGCGGGCGCAGGATCAGGAAAAACATTTACCATAGTAAACAAAATTAAATTTCTACTTGATAACAACATATACAAAGAAAATGAACTTTTAATCATCTCCTTTACCAACGAATCAGTTAATGATCTAAAAAGAAAAATAGACTACAATCTTGATATAATGACATTTCATAAACTAGCAATAAACTTAATAAATAATCCAAATATGAAAATATCAAATGAATATTATCTAAAATTTATTATTAATGAATATTTTAATTCTTATGGCAAATATAACAAAAAGCAAAATAAACTAATAAAGAGAATTCTCCAAGAAATAGATATAGATAACTTAAAAAAACTAATCATTACCTTTATTAATCTCTATAAATCTAATTACAATGATATTAATTACTTATTAAACTTATATCAAAAAAGCCATTTTATAAACAAAATATATTTTAAAATAATCCTAGAAATATATCATATCTATAATCAAGAATTAGAATCAAGTAATCTATATGACTTTAACGATATGATTAAAATTGCAACTAATAACATAATCAATAATCAAATTAAAACAAATTACAAATACATAATTATTGATGAATTTCAAGATACATCATTAAACAGATTTAAGCTAATTAATGCAATCATTAAACAAAATAACGCCAAAATATTTGTTGTTGGAGATGACTATCAATCTATATATCGTTTTACAGGTTGTAATCTAGATATCTTTTTAAATTTCAACAAATTAGTAAATAATCTTAACATAATAAATTTAGATTATAATTATCGTAACCCCAAAGAAATCATAGATGTAGCTAATTCATTTATTATGAAAAATAAAAATCAAATAAAAAAAGAAACAATATGTCTAAAAAATATCAACAAACCAATTAAAATATGCTTTTATAAAAATAAAAGAACAGCTATCGAGAAAATATTAAAATATATTGATACAAAATATTTAATTTTAGGACGTAACAATAAAGATAAAGACCTTTTCAACGTACAAGATAAACCATTTCTAACCATTCATAAATCAAAAGGGTTAGAAGAAGATAACATTATTTTAATAAGCCTAACGAATAATAATAATTCTTTACCATCTAAAATTAAAAATCATAAAATTATTAACAAAATAATTAAAACAGATTATTATCCATATGAAGAAGAAAGAAGATTATTCTATGTTGCCTTAACTAGAACAAGAAATAATATCTATTTATTAGTCCCCAAATCAAACTATTCTATATTTATTAAAGAATTAATGAAAAATTATAAAAATTATATTGAATATATAAATATCCATTAAAAAACAATTCTATATTTCAAGAATTATTTTAAATTTTTAATTTTAATTTGATATATATTGCCAAAATTATCAGAATCTTCAATATCATGAGTATAATTTATTTTCTTATAAACATATACAACATTATCTTCAACACTTAAAGTATAAACATCATCTAGAATTAACATTTTTTTATATTCTTCAAAAGTCATACCATTTCTTAAAGAATCATTATTATAAAACTCTCTGTATTTTTCACTTATTTTATTATCTATTTCATTTTTAGTTAATCCTAAAATTTTAATTACATCATCCAAAGATAAAACATTTCCATTTTCAATATTTACATAATAACTTTTATAATTTATATTACCATACTGAGAATCATCATAAATATTAGTTTCAATTAACATATACAATATATTATTATATAAACTATATCGATAAGAGTATGAAGAATTCTCCATAGTTGCAATATCATAATAATTATCTAAAATTTCCTTATTAGCTTCATTAGCGCTTTTACTATTAATGTTTATTTGAGGTAGTTCACTAATAAATTCATTATCACTATAATTTGTACTTGATGAATAAACATAATCATATTGTTTAAAAAGTTTTAAATTTTCTTCTTTTTTATTAAAGAACAACAATATAATAATTATTAGCAAAATTAACAATAACAATATACCTAATTTAATATAATCTTTTTTATCTAAAATCATTATAACCCAACTCTCTTTTGTACATTTGATGGTTCTATATGCCAGTTTTCAGAACAACTTCCTCTAACATTTTGACACAATGGAAATGCAAGTCCAAAACTACGTGCATTATCATGAGCCCACAATATTGCATTATAATTACTAAATGATAGATCAGATGCAATACCCCATCCATGGTTTGAAGTACCAGGTACAGCTGCTAAATTACCATTATTACATGATTTAGTCTGATAACAGTTCCAATAATAATTTTGTAAACTAAGAGGTCGCCAAGCACCATATTGACTAGAACTTGGACTTATTGAATAACCTTGTTGTGCAGCAGCCTGCATAAATTTTTGTAACCTTGCATAAAAATAAATATTATATCCATATGGTCCACTTCCAGCTGTTCCAGATGCACCGCTTTGCCCACTTGCAGGCTTATAAAAAATACCATTTTCAACTACAACTTTACCATCTCTTCCATTTTCTAAATAATTACTATTCATAACTTCATTATAATTTGGACTTCCACTATTAATATTATTGTTTTTCTCAACTTCTTCTGCCCTTTTTTTATTTTCTTCATAAGCTCTTTTATATGCTTCACGCTGAGCCTTTAACTCTTCATTTCTTTTCTTTTCGGCAGCCTTTAAAGCTTCAAGTTCAATTTCACGTTGTTTTGTAAGTAATTTTATATTGCTTTCATTCGCGTTAATCCAACAAACTGATTCACCTATGTCAGACTGCCCTAAAGAATTGAGCACAACATTTATGAATGTTGGAACAAAAAATACAAAAAAAGCAGCAATAAATCTATTTAAAATGGTTTTAGTCGGTTTCTCATTAGTTTTAATTACAACTTTATAAATATCAATAGTTGCCATTACAATTAAAATAATTGGAACTAATGCTCTAACAATTATTAAAGATCCCTTCACAAAATATATAACTCTTAAGAAATCTAAATCAGAACATACATCCATAAAAATATCACTACCTTCATATAAATTATAACAAAAAAAAGAATATAAATAAACTAACTATTTACATCCATTAAATCCAATTTTAGTAACAGAATATCCTTTAACATTTGTAATCAATTTATCTTCATTTAAAGTATTACTATCAAGAAGATTTTTAAAATCATTTATAATATCATCAATATTACTACTTCTAACATTATAACAATAATCATAAGAACATAAATAATATAACTCTTTATAATTAAGTTCATTCAAATAACTTTGTAAATTAAGTGTAGTAACTTCCTTCGGATCATCTACCATATTGTTACACTCAACATAAGAATAGCTATTTTTAAAACACAATATAAATAAAAAAAACAATAATAACAGTAAAGCATACTTCTTCATAACACACCTTACTTTTATTATTGTACAATTTCAAAATATTATTTATTAATTTGTTCAATTAATATATTTTCAATCGTATTCGTATCTAATTTTAATGAAATAGATAGTTCTAAAAATAATTTTTTTACAGTTTCATCATAATAATAAGTATCAATGGAACCGCATTTTTTTCCGCTATCAGATCTTTTCTTATTTCTTAAATAAGTAGTTTTTAAAATAACTAATAAATCAGATACACTATCAGAAGATAATAGTTTCTTATAAGTCTGTTCCAATGCTTTATCATTAGTAGCCTGAACAACTTCCATATTAGGAATTTCATCAATAAGCTTAAGTGCATCTTCACACTTGATAATCGGTCTAATAAATTTTGAATCAGCAGGCAAATTAATTTTTAATGAAGAATCATTAATAAGATCAATCATATAATATTTATTACCTCTAATCTCTTTTATACCAGAAACCTTTGAAACATCACCTTTATAAATTATATAATCGTCAATCTTAAACATAATAACCTCCAATTTATAAACCTTAGTTATTATACCATTTTTTCTAAATAATTTCTAACTATTAAGTAAATAAATTGCAAAATTTAAATAACCCGCATACAATAACCATAAAACATATGGAATTTGTAAATACACTGCTATTTTATTTTCTTTATAAAATTTAATTATCATAATAACCACTAGAATCAATAAAATAATTAACCAAATAAATGCAAATAATCTTAACCTTAATCCAAAAAATATTATAGTCCAAAATGAATTAACAATTAGTTGTCCAAAATAAATTAAATATAGGTTATCATTTTTTTCACTAACCAAATATATTCCTATTGTATTAAGTAAATATATTATACTCCAAACAACCGGAAATAAAAAATTTGGCGGATATAATTTGGGTAAAACTAAACCATTTACACTATTCTCAATTAGTAATGATGGAATAAAAGGCAAAGCAAATGTAATAGCAAGTAATATTATAAATTTTTTTATCTTCATATAATCACCATTAATATTATAAACATATGCATCACAAAATATTATAATGGATTAACATGTATTATAGTTAAATATATTTCATCAATTTTACTAGTTATTTCTTTTTCTAATTTATTAGCTATTTCATGACTATCGAATGTTGACATATTTCCATCAACAAATATTGTAAAAGAAATCTGATATTGATATCCTACCGGTGTTGTATTAAAATGTGTAACTTTTTTAATATCAGGATATGTATTAATTATTTTTAATACCTTTTCTACTGACATGTTATCCATAGCTTTATCCATCAAAACATCATAACTTTGAATAAATAACCTAATAGCACTGTAAATAATCCAGCAACTTATAATAATGCCTACAATTCCATCAATAAAATAAATATTATAATAAGAACATATTACAGCTATTAAATTAAATAATGTTAATATACAATCATTTCTATGATCAATACTCACCGATTTAACCAAAATATTATTATATCTTTTATACATTTTTGAAGAATAAATATAAAGCCCAAATTTAACAAATATTGTAACTAAGCAAACAACTATTAAATATATTGAAAAATCATAATTATTAATGTTCCAAAAACTTAATATAGAACTTTTAATAACTTTCAATGACATAATAATCATCACTACACTTATTAATAATGAATAAATATATTCAGCCTTGCCATGACCTAAATGATGATCATAGTCTGCTTTTTTGCTACTAATCTTGTTTCCAATAAATGTCATAATTGAAGATAAAATATCTCCCAAACTATTAATAGTATCAGCCATCATAGCCAGACTATTTGAATAAAAAGAAATTATTCCTTTAATTAAAAATAAAATTATATTTCCTAAACCTGAAAAAATACTAACCATTTTTGTTGATTTAAATCTATCCACAAATCCTCCATATAAATAAGACAAAGATTAAATTAATCTATGCATATTAAATCATATTCTCTATTACTTATATTTAATTCAGCTGCTGCTTCTAAAATATGTGTCCCGTATTGTATTTCTACTCTCTCTCCAAAATAATCTCTTCCCTCATCTTTTGAATTATATATTAAATCAATGCAAGAATGATCAATAGCAAAAGGATCTAAACTAGCAAGCATTTTGGCATCCTTCATACAAAGGATCTTCTGCAACACTACAACAATCACAGTCTACTAATAAATTTACCATCTTCACCAGAATGTAATTTAATAGAAAACTTTCCATATAGTATAATACCTAATTTATCAAGTAACTTAATGAATTTATCAGGACTAATATTCTTTGTAAAATATACAATTGATTTAAACAAAGATGTTTATCATATCCTATAACAATAATATCATATCAGATTAATTATTTGAATTATAAATTGAAATATATTCACCAACATTGGGTTTATATAAAGAGTATAATAAATCAATAACAAATAACACAAGCACATTAGCAACAATAACATTGTTAACAAAACCATAAAATTTATCTATATAATTAACTGCATACAAAGATAATAAACTTCCCATTAAACCAAAAAAAGTTAAACTTAATAAGCAAATCCTTCCATTTATATTTAAAAATTTATTAGAATAATCCCACCACCTGTTGTTCCAAATTTTTTCCTCAAAAAAAGATATAAGATATTCAATAAATCCACAAAAAATAAAATTAATAAAAAAACCAGTTAAAAAAGAATTACTTATTTTACTGCTAACATAATAAATTATTAAACCACCAAATCCATAAACAGGTAACCATGGTCCATGCAAATTTCCTTTATTAACAATTTTACCAGTTTTAAATATGTATAATATAACTTCCCATAAATAACCAATAATGCAAAATAATATAAAAATAAATATAACTTTTATTGTACATCACCATTTTTATAATGTGTAATAAATTTATTAATATAAATAAATTTATGGTAAAATATAAATAAGAAAAGGAGAATTATGGAAAAAATAAAAGAAATATTAGAAAAAATTTATGATAAAAGTATTTATCTATTAATAGCGGTTATATTTATTTATATAGGTTTTAAATTAACGAATTATTATACAAAACATCTACAAAAAAACAAATTACTAAAATTAGAACCTACTGTTAAAAGTTTTATTATAAACATAATAAACATTGTAATTAAATCTATTTTATTTATTATTGCTGCATCAATTGTAGGAATTCCAACAACAACATTTTTTACTATTTTAGGATCATGTGGTATCGCAATAGGTCTTGCATTACAAGGTGGTTTATCTAATTTCGCAGGTGGTCTAATGTTAATAATTTTTAAACCTTTTAAACAAGGAGATTACATCGAAGTTTTAAATAATGAGGGAACAGTTAAAAATATAAACATATTTTATACAACTTTAGTAACTTATGATAATAAAATAATAGAAGTTCCTAATGGAAGTTTATCTAATAGTTCAATAATAAATTATACTGCTAATGAAAAAAGAAGATTGGATTTAGAATTTTCGACTTCATATAATGACGATATTAAAAAAGTCAAAAAAATAATTTCTGAAATAATCCAAAAATCAGATTATGTAATAGACAAAGAAAATGTTATTATTTCTTTAGACAAAATGGGTGATAGTTCTTTAATCTATGCTGTAAAAGTATGGGTAAATACAAAAGATTACTGGAATGCTAAATGGTATTTTATGGAAAATATTAAATTAGCGTTTGATAAAAATCATATTGAAATACCATATCCACAACTTGATATACATCAAAAATAAAAAAAACTGATATTATAAAATTTTAATATCAGTTTTTATATATCATAAATTTAATAAAAATCAACTAAATTGCACGAAACCAAGACTAATAATCTAAAATCAAAAGAAAAAGACCATTTCTAGCCTTAATTTCTAAAATTTAATTCTTTCTTGAACATATTTGATTGCTTCATCAACTGTTAAAGAAATTTGTTCCATAGTATCCCTATTTCTTAAAGTTACAACGTCATTTTCTAAAGAATTATCGTCAACAGTTAAACACCATGGAGTTCCCATTATATCTTCTCTTCTATAACGTTTACCAATAGATCCTGCTTCATCATAATCACAATTAAATTCTTTTCTTAAAGTTTTATAAATTTCTCTTGCTTTTTCACTATGATATTTCTTAATTAGAGGTAACACAGCAACTTTATATGGAGCAATAGCAGGATGTAAACTCATAACTTCTCTTATTTCACCATCATCCAATGTTTCTCTCTTATAACCATTAAATAATAATGCAAGAACTAATCTATCAGCACCAACAGTTGATTCAATAATGTAAGGAATAAATTTATCATTTGTTACAGGATCAACGTATTCCATCTTTTCACCACTATATTCTTGATGTCTAGATAAATCATAGTTAGTTCGATTATGTGTACCATTTATTTCTCCCCAGCCAAATGGGAATTTATATTCAATATCACATGCTTCTTTGGCATAGTGTGCAAGTTTTTCATGATCATGGTATCTAAGCATATCACTTGGAATACCTAAATCTACAAAATAGTTTTTTGCATAATCTTTAAAATACAAATATAAATCATGATCATCTTTCGGATTACAAAATGTTTGATATTCCATTTGTTCAAATTCAATAGTTCTAAAAGTAAAATTACCAGGAGTTATCTCATTTCTAAATGCCTTACCAACTTGACCAATACTAAAAGGTAATGTACATCTACTAGTTCTCTTAACATTTAAATAGTTAACATACTCTCCTTGCGCATTTTCAGGTCTTAAATAAATTAAACTTTGATTATCAACAACTACACCTCTATTAGTCTTAAACATTAAATTAAAATCTCTTAAATCTGTAAAATCACATTTTCCACATTTTGGACATGGAACTTTATTAGATTTAATATAATCCATCATTTCTTGTTCAGTCATTGCATCAACATCTACATTTGAATCATAGTCAGCTATTAAATTATCAACTCTATATCTACTCTTACAACCTTTACAATCTATTAAAGGATCACTAAATGATTGAACATGACCAGATGCTTCCCAAACTCTAGGGTGCATTAAAATTGATGCATCAACCTGATAAGCATTATCTCTTTCCTCAATAAATCTTTTTTTCCAAGTAGCCTTAACATTATCCTTTAAAACACTTCCTAATGGACCATAATCCCACGTATTTGCAAGACCTCCATAAATTTCACTACCTTGGTAAATATAACCATATTGTTTACATAAATTAACAATATCTTTCATTGTAATTTCTTCCATAAATCCTCCTAACAAAAAAAAGAATTCTAATATAACATAGAGACGAGTAATTCCCGCGGTTCCACTCTATTTATTCTTATATAAGAATCCCTTTCAATTTCATAACTGATAGGCTTTCCAAACCCGTCCTCGTTTAACAATTTAGATTATACAATATTTATTATTGTTTTTCAATTATTCTTTTAAATTTAACATCACTATTTTTAATATATTCATCTATTAACTTACTTTGTTCTTTTGTTTCAGCATAAGCAGTTATTGCTAAAGTTTTCTTCCAATCTTTTGTATATCCATCTGTTGTTAAATTAGTAATTTTATTTCCCTTAAGCCAATCTCTAAATTCCATCATTACTTTCTTATCATCATTAAGGATAATATTAACAAATACTCTATCTTTAGAAAATTTATTACTAATATGTAACGCAAGTAAAGTACCTATTCCACTAGCTACCGCAATAACATAAATCATAAGTTCTCCATCATTACCATCAACAACATTAATTAATTTATAAAATATGATTTGACTTATTACAACAGTAATAGATGCAATAAAAGACTTATTTTTTTGAATTAAAATAGTCTTACTAGTTCCTAAAATATTATCTATAACTTTAACAATAAATATTAATACTAAATTAATTATAAATTCTTTCATTAATAAACTTCCTTTCTTAAAACAGAATTTAAAATATACCACACTTAGTTATTATATGCAAGTATTAAATCAGTTTTTATTAATTACATAAATTTTACAGTTTTATAAAACAAAAATAAAATAAATATAGCATTTAATTGGAATTTAATTTACACGTTATATCCCAATAAATTTGAGATAATAATATCGTGCTAAGGCACAAAGGAAGGACAGAAATATGAAAAGTAGAGTTAAATGGTTTAATAATGAAAGAGGTTTTGGTTTTTTAGAATATAATAATGCGGAAGACATTTTCGTCCATTATTCAGCAATAAACATGAAAGGATATAAAACACTTGCTGAAGGTGAAAGCGTAGAATTTGAACTTATAAGAACTAACAAAGGATTACAAGCAAAAAACGTAGTTTCATTAAGCAGTTTTGTTCCTACTAACGATGAAATATTAATATAAAATCTTCTCAATGGAAGATTTTTTCATTACATTTTTTTTACAGTTATTAAAAAAATAAATTTGATATTATATTAATATCTAAAGGAGTAAATGATATGAAACTAGCATATAAAAATACTGAATATAAATTAAAAATAAATTTAACAAATAATAAAATAGGTTTATTAAATGATGATGTTTGGTGTAATGTAATTCTAAATATTACAAATAAAGAATTTAATTATCACATAAATAGACAGTCACTTATTAGAAAAAATAATAAAAACTATAAAAGAAAGTTATTATAATAAAGAAAAGGTACCAAAATTATTATTTATTAAAAATTATTTCACAATCAAATATTACAACACAAACACTGACAAATATATGGATTTAAAATTAATAAAACCTGAAGAAACAAAATACAAAAATTATAAAATTATCTTTAAAAACAACGAAATATTAGAATTTCTAAATTCAATTGAACAACCCATTATAAGCATAGAAAAAATTTTGGTTGATAAAAAAACTAATTAATAGTAAAATTAAATATGGTGAACATATGACAAAACAAGTTTTTTGGACAAAAACTGTTGTTGATACATTCATTGAAGAGGGAAATTTAAACGAAAGACAAATTTATATTATTAAAACAAGAGCATTAGGCTATACAATAGTTAAACAAGCTGAAGAGCTTCATTTAAGTATAGATCAAATTAATAAAGATATATCAGATTTAAAAAAATTGTATGATGCAACTCAAAAAACTAGCAAAATATTGCCAGTTAGAAAACAGAATAAAACACATTTATTCAAATAAAAAAAATCAGAAATTCTGATTTTTTATTTGATTTCATTTGATAATTTTATATAAACATCTACTGGTATATCTTCTGCTCTATTTGATAAAGAATAACCATATTCTCCTAATATATTATTTATTAATTCCAAATCATAACCAACCAAATTATTTTTTAAAGTCTTTCTTTTAAATCTAAAAGCATTTTTAATTAACTTATTAAATTTTTCAAAACTTAAAATATTACATTCCTTACTATCTAATTTAATAATAGCACTATCCACATTAGGTACCGGATAAAAAGAATTTCTATTAACATTAAATAGTTTATTAATATCATAAAAAGCATTTAATAAAACTGTTATATATCCATATTCTTTATTTCCATTATTACTGGATAGTCTATCAGCAACCTCTTTTTGAACCATTAATAAAAGAGATTTAACTCTAATATTAGAAAAGGTTATTTTTTCAATTATAGGTGTAGTTATATAATAAGGAATATTAGCTATTACATAAATTTTTTCATAATTATAATTTTTAACAAATTCATCTAAATTAATATTCATAAAATCTTCATAAACAATTTTTGTCTTATCATCTTCCAATAAATTTAAATATTTATCTAATGAATTATCAATTTCAAAACATACTAAATTTGCTTCATACTCTTTTAATCTTTTAGTTAAATTACCACTACCAGGGCCAATTTCAATAATCAAATCATTTTTATTTGGACTAATACTTTCACAAATTTTATTTAAAATATTTTTATCCATCAAAAAATTTTGACCATATTGTTTTTTAAATTTATGATCAAGCATAAAAACCTCCTAAATTTTATCTATTATAACCATTTCTAAGGACACTATAAGAAATTAATCTTCCACCAACATATCTGATAGCTGCATCTTCGCTTTCCATTAATAAATCTAAATTAGTTCCAGTTACACCTCTATCAAGAACTATTGCTGTAATCGGTTTATTAGAAACAGTATCTAAATTAAACTGAACGATTGATCCACACTTTAAATTGCTAGAAGATGCAACAATTCTAACTTCACCATAATCTGCATCATTATAATAAATTGTTCCATCTAAAACATTTTGACCATTACATCCAAGTGTTCCACCACACAAAGGACAATTAGCAGCATATCCAGTTAAGAAACCATTAAAATAATCAATTGGAGTATATATATCATTTTGAATAAACTCCTCTTCTTTTTTAGCTTTCGCAATTAAATCTATATTTTTATTAATACTTTCATTATCAATTTTAGTTTCTTTTTTACCAGTCGAAACACTAGAAGCCAAAAGAACTATAATAATTAAAGTGTAAATTTCAAAAATTACTAAAATTCTATTTTTCAAATTATATCACTACCTTAAATAAATAATAACAAAATAATTAAAAAAAGTCCATAAAATAGGACTATATATTAAAAACATCATTAAAATTATCTTCTAAGGTACCTGCAAGTTCTTCTAATGAAACATTATAAATTGCACATAAATAATCAGCAATTATATTAAGATTTACCGGTTCATTAGGTAATCCTCTAAGTGGAACAGGCGCTAAATAAGGACTATCTGTTTCTAGTAAAATATGTTTTAAATCTATCTCTTTTAGTACATCTTTTAAAATACAATTTTTAAAAGTTAGAACACCACCAATTCCAAGTTTATATCCAAGATTGATATATTCTCTTGCCGTTTCCAAACTTCCAGAAAAACAATGTATTATTCCTTTACATTTATGTCTCTTTAATAAATCAAGTAAATCTCCAGTAGCTTCTCTAGAATGAATTATTACTGGTAAATTATTATTTTCAGCTAACCCAAGAAAATATTCAAGCATTTCCAATTGTTCCTTTTTATTTTCCTTATTATGAAAATAATCTAATCCAATTTCTCCAATCGCAATTATCTTTTTATTTTTAATATTTTCATTAATAAAGTTCTTAGCAATATCATTAAAATCAGATATATTATCAGGATGAATTCCAAGTGCTCCATAAACATTTTTATTATTAATCAAATCCATTACTTCACAATTAGATTTAATATTAAATCCATTAATAATAATTCTTTTAATATTATCTCTTTCTAAATTATCAATAACATTCAAAGGATCATAAAACTTATCAGATAAAATATGACAATGCGTATCAGTAAACATAAGAACATCTCCCTTAAACAAGATAATATCACAAAAGAAAAGGTAAACACAAACATTTACCTATCCTTTAACATTTATATATGTAAAATAAATCGATATTATACCAGAAATAAGTTTCACATCAGTCAAAGTAACATTATCTCCATAAATAGAAATCATACCAATATTTACCGAATTAACAATAATTTGACTATCTAAACTAATTTTAATAATATTCTTATAATTGGAATATATAACATTATCTTTATCCTTAATAACAAATTCATAACCATATATTAAATTAAAAAGTGTACAAATATCATTTAAAAATTTACTATAATTTTCCAAATAAGAATATTTAGAAATACAAATATTGTCATCTTTTTGCGTTATAAGTACATTCTCATTATCTTGTATTTTAAGATTATTTCTTAATTCTTTAGGCACAACAATTCTACCTAATTCATCTATTTTTCTTACATATTCATTATTCACATATACCACTAATACTAGTTTGCAATAATTTCAAAATTTTATTCTACCTCATTAATTATTTCTTCTAAAACAGGTACTAAATAATAAACATAATGCTTATCTAAATTAATTAAATTAAGCTTAATAATTATCTCTTTATTAAAGTATCTTAAACTTAACTTAGGATTAATACTATATAAAACCATAAATAGTTTTTCGCCATTAACTTTATTAGAAATATCACTAGGAATATATAATTCAACAAAATTTTTATTTTGAACAACTTTATTAATGTTTAATTTCATAGCTAATTTTTCAAACCATTCTTCATACATATAAATAATTATCTTTTCATCTAACTTGCCAAAACGATCCTCTAATTCACTTTTAACTCTTAATAAACTTTCCTTATCTGAAATCGAATTAATTAATTGATGAATTTCAATTCTTACACTTTCATCTTGAACATAGTCTTCATCAATATGAGTATTTACATCAATCAATGATTTATCACTGTCATCTTCTTTAATCGGATTACCATTTATTTCAGATACAGCCTCTTCCACCATCTTAGTAAATAAATCAATACCAACAGTTTCTATGAATCCTGCCTGTTCACTACCAAGTAAATCTCCAGCACCTCTAATAGATAAATCTCTCATAGCGATTTTATAACCACTACCTAGTTCAGTAAACTCTTTAATTGCATTCAATCTCTTTTCAGCAACTTCACTTATAATTTTACTATTATTATAAAGTAAATAAGCATAAGCAATCTTATTTGTTCTTCCAACTCTACCACGAATTTGATATAACTGACTTAATCCAAAGTTTTGAGCATCTTTTATTATCAATGTATTAACGTTCGATATATCTATACCAGTTTCAATTATTGTCGTACAAACTAAAATATCAAATTTATAGTTAACAAAATCATCAATTATCTTTTCCAAATGAGATTTATCCATCTTACCATGAGCAAAACAAATACGTGCTTCAGGAACCATTCCCTGTAATTTATTTACTTCATCTTCTATCTTTTCAACATTATTAAATAAGTAGTAAACTTGTCCCTTTCGACTTAACTCCTTATAAATAGCCTCTTTAACCAAGAAATCATTATCTTGAGCCACATAAGTTTGAATTGGATATCTATCCACAGGTGCAGTATCCAAAATTGATAAATCTCTAAGTCCACTCATTGCCATTTTCAAAGTTCTAGGAATAGGCGTTGCAGATAATGTTAATACATTAATGCTTGTACACATTTCTTTAATTTTTTCTTTTTGACTAACTCCAAATCGTTGTTCTTCATCAACAACAAGAAGTCCTAATTTTTTAAATTTTATATTTTCATTAAATAATTTATGAGTTCCAAATAAAATATCTACTTTACCATCTTCCAAGTCCTTAGTAATTCTTTTAAAATCATTAATGCTTGTAAATCTATTAACAATTTCTATTCTAATCGGAAAATTTCTAAATCTTTTTAAGGCATTCTCATATTGTTGTTTAGATAAAATAGTAGTAGGACATAAATAAGCTGCTTGATATCCATTAATAACAGTTCTAAAAATTCCTCTAAATGCAACTTCAGTCTTACCAAAACCTACATCACCACAAAGCAATCTATCCATTGGTTTCTTACTTGCTAAATCATTTAATACTTCATTAATACATCTTAACTGATCAGAAGTCTCTACATATTCAAAATCACTAGCAAACATGACTTCTTCAGGCATCTCTTTAAATACCGGACTAGTAATCTTCTTTCTTTCCGAATAAAGCTTAATAAGTTCATCAGAAATATCTTTAATTTTACTTTGAACTTTTCTTTTAGTCTTAGCCCAAGATAAAGAATTTAAAGAATTAATTTTTTGATTTCCACTACCGGCATCAGCATATTTATAAATAGAACTAATCTTTTCAACAGGAATATATACCTTGTCATTACCAGCATACTTTATAACAATATAGTCTTTATTAAAACCATTTTTAACTAAATTAACTACACCACCATAAATACCAATACCATGTGCCCTATGAACAACATAATCTCCCGGTTTAATATCACTAAAATCCTTAATCTTACGACCTATCTTAATCGGATTATAATAAGAAGCACTAAAATTACTTCCAATAATACCATTTTCCGAAATAACAATATATTTATCAAATACAAAACCATGATTTATCTTATAATCTATAAAATAAATATTTCCCGGGAAATAATTTTTATCAATACTTACATCAAATAAATTACTTAAAGTTTCTTTTAATCCCTTAGATCTTATTGCCAGAAACGTAATCATACTATTTTTACGATGATTAATAAAAAATTGTAAATTCTCTAAATTAGAATTAAAATTATCTATTGATTGAGAACTAACCTTCAAACTTTTACTATTATCAAAATTATTAAGTTCATATTCATCTTTAATATAAATATCTTCTAAATTTGCCATGTATTTATGATTAATATCAATATTATTAGATTCTTTATATTCGAGAATTTGGTTTTGTAATTCAAGATAAGATTTCTTAATATTATCAGAATCTATTTTAACAACTATCGGATTATCTAAAATATCATATAAAGTTGAGTCAGATTCTAAATCATTTTCCTTATAAGGCTTAATAGTAACACCACTAATATTTTCGGTAGATAGCTGAGATTCTTCATCAAACTTTTTAATACTATCTATTTCATCACCAAAAAATTCAATTCTTATTGGTTTATCATAATTATACGGAAATAAATCAATTATAAATCCTCTAACAGAATATTCTCCAGTTGAAGTAACTATACTTGTCTTATTATAACCATATTGAAATAATTTATCTTCTAAATCAGTACGTTTAAAATTATCATTAATTTTAATAACAATATCCTGATTTACAATATTATCTTTTTTAGGAACAAACTTTAAAAATCCTTCTAAATTAGTAACAACAATCTTATTTTCATTATTATTACTTATTAAAGACAAAGTTTCTAATCTTTTAACCATTAAATCAGGTGAAGAAGTAGTAAGAACTGTAGTTATAAAATCATCCATAGGAAAAAAGTAACTATTTTCAAAATAGTTATTAATTAAATTATAATAATTAGTTGCTTGATATAAAGAATTAGTTACAACTATTACATTTTTCTTAAATTTATTACATAAATATTTAATATATAATCCTTTTAATTCATCAGTTAATCCTGAAATAGAATTATTATTAAATTCATCAAATATTTTATCTAAAAAATCCATTTTAATTATACCTACTTTTTAATTTTTCTACATCAACATCATTAATAAAATCTTTTATAACACTATTAATCACATTACAAGAATTATTTAAAACTTCCCTTTCCTCCTTAGAAAATTTTCCTAATACATAATCTACAATATCATTACTATTTTTAGAAATACCAACTTTTAATCTTAAAAATTCATTACTACCAATTTCATTAATAATACTTTTAATCCCATTATGACCACCAGCAGAACTATTATTTTTAACTCTTGTTTTTCCTAAAGGCAAATCAAGATCATCTTGAATAACTAATAAATCCTTTTTATCTATTTTAAAATAATTCATATAATATTTAACAGCTTCTCCAGATAAATTCATAAAGGTATTTGGTTTAATATATATAACTGAATTATCTTTATATACATCTGCTAATTTATCATGCTTAAAAGAAACATTATCTAAATAATTATCTAATGCCCAAAAGCCAATATTATGCCTAGTATTTTCATATTCTTTTCCAGGATTACCAAGACCAACAATTAATTTCATTACTACCTCCTATAATTTTCTGTAAAAAGTGGTGCCAATATTTTTAAATCATCATGACCATTTTTCATCGCTTCAATTAAAATCATTGAAGATAAACTATCACTATTATTATAACAACATTGCAATTTCTTAACCCCAAACTTATATTTATCAAATAACTTAAGAAGTTCCATTAATCTATCTGGACGATAAACAATATAAAGTTTACCTTTATCTCTTAAAAATTTATAAGCAAGGGAAACAATATCTTCTAATTTAATAAGTATTTCATGTCTAGCAATTGCTTTAACATTATTATCGTTTATTCTAGAAGAATCAATCACTTTAAAATAAGGTGGATTGCAAGTAATAATATCAAAATATCCTTCTTCATAATAATTACCAATATTTTTAATATCATCATTAATTAATTTCACATTATTTATATTATTTAACGTTAAAGATTCATCCCCTAATTCATATATTTCCTTTTGAACTTCAAACGCTACTATATTTTTAATTGAATTAGACAAAATAATAGGTATTGGACAATTGCCAGTACAAAAATCAAGTAATTTACTATCTGCCATATTAATATTGACAAAATTGGCAAGTAACATCGAATCTAAAGAAAATTTAAAATAATCCGATTTTTGGACTATCTTATAACCATAATCATATAAATCATTAATTTCTTTCATAATTATCAACTACAATTTCTTTTAAATCACCATCAACATTTATCACATATGACATTTTTAAAACATTAATAGTTAAAACTTTATAACTCTTTCCTTCATAAATAACTTCACTACCAATTTTTGGAAGCAAACTTCTATAATAACTATAATTTTCATCTTCATATGCTAAACAACACAATAATCTTCCACAAGCACCATTTATTTTAGAAGGATTTAAAGCAATATTTTGATTTTTAGCCATATTAATACCAACTGTTTCGAGTTCATTTAAAAAACTACCACAACACAAAGGTCTACCACAAGGACCTAAACCAGATATTTTTCTTGCTTTATCTCTAATACCAATTTGATGTAATTCAATTCTAGTTTTATATTTACCAGCAAGTATCTTAACTAATTCCCTAAAATCAATTCTTTCATCAGAAACAAAGTTAAATAATAATTGAGTACGATCAAAATTAAAACTCGAATCTACAAATTGCATTTTTAATCCTAAATTTTTAGCCGAACATTTAGCAATATCAAGTGCTTCTTTAGCATCAGCCAAATTCTTTAAATACATATCATAGTCCTTTTTACTAGCAATTCTAACAATATTTTTTAAATCATTATTTTTTTCTTCATTATAAATATTAAATACCTTTCCAAATAAAGTACCATTATCAGACTGAACAATAACATAATCATCCTTTTTTAATTCAATTCCATTTGAATCAAAATAAACACACTTATCAGTATCTTTAAATTTAACTCCAACAACCATTTTATCACTCCTTTCAAAATAAAAATTTATTCTAAACTCTCAAAATATAGTTTATCAAGTGCCAAATCAATATTAACATTATATCTTATATTATTTAAAAAATCATTTACCTTCAAATAAAAAATATCATTTTCATTATCTAAATACGCTAAATATTTTAAAAATAAGTTATTAATTACTACTTTATCTAATTTTGACACAACAACTTTAAATTTTATATAATCCTCAAAATTGAAATTTTTAAATTTACATAAATTATTAAAAATATCTTCATCTACTTCAACATTACTAGCATCTATATCATTTTTTAATACTTGACATCTACTTATCAATGTTGGCAATAACTCATTTGAATTATCACTAATTAAAAATCCAACAACTTTCTCATTAGGTTCCTCTAAAACTTTTAATAATTTATTAACAGATTGTTCATTCATTAAACCAGCATTCAAAATAAAAAATAATTTATAATACCCATCAAAAGACATTGTAGATAAAAATTCTTGTAAATTTAAAATTTGATCTTTATCAATTAAATTATCAATAGGTCTTAAAATTCTAACTGAAATATTATTCTCAATATCATCAATATTAAATATCATTTTCTTTTCTAAAAACAATTTAAAAACACTATTCATAACATCTTCATAATTATTTGATTCAACTAAAAAAGCATGAGAAAGTTTATTCTCATCTATTACATTTGATAAATATTTTATGTTTTCTTCCTTCATACTCAAAATCTACATTAAAAGTAGAAAAGATAAAGCAATCATAATTAAACCCGGATATCCTAAACAAAATACCACCAAGACAGTAATCAAATTAATTGGTACAACAACATTAAAACCACTAAGAATTATGTCAAAACTATAAATCATCAAAAATGAATAACAAATTTTTTTCAGTAATTTTAATAACATGTTTATCACAATAAATTATATTATTCTTATTTAAATTTATGCAATATTTTTTCTATCTTCAAATGCCCTTTCTAATGTTAATGAATCCAAATAATCAAGTTCTGTACCAACTGGTAAACCGTAAGATAATCTTGAAATTTTAGTATTCATTTTTTCTAGTAATTTTTTAATATATTGTGTTGTAGTCTCACCCTCAATTGTAGGCTTTAATGCAATCACAAGTTCAACATCATCATTATCACAACGTTCAATTAAACTATCAATATTAAGTTCATCAGGTCCAATCCCATCAATAGGAGAAATTAATCCACCTAAGACATGATAAACGCCTTGATACTTTCCCATTTTTTCAAAAGCAAATATACTTTTAAAATCTTCAACAACACATATCAAATTTTTATTTCTATAATCATTATCACAAACTGAGCATACATCACCAGAAGTTATATTTCCGCATATACGACAAGGATGTAAATTCTTTTTTCCATCCATTATACATTTTGTAAATAAATTTATATCATCTTCTGAAAAATCAAGTAATGAAATTGCAAGTCTTTCAGCAGACTTCTCACCAATTCCCGGTAACTTTTTAAAATACTCAATTAATTCTTCTAGTTCCTTAGGATAAATCATTACATCAAACCATTTAAACCTTTAGCATATGCTCCAAGTTTAACTTCTACGTCCTTATCAATTTTAGAAACTGCTTCATTATGAGCAATTTTAATCATATCTTGTAAAGCATCAATATCTTCAGCATCAGTTAAAGATGGAATATCTATTTTTATAGAAACCATTTCTTTCTTACCACTTAATACAACAGTAACAAAACCAGATTTACCTTCATAATTTGTTTTAAAAATTTCTTCCTGTTTTTCAGTTATAACTCTTTGCATTTTTTGTGCTTCTTGCATTAATTTTTGCATATTCATAATATCATTCCTCTTTCTTATTTAACTTCTAATAGCGAATCACCAAACAAATCATTTGCAATTGATACTGATAAATTCACATCATCTTCATTAATTATATCATCTTTTTCTTCTATATATACAAAATTATTTTGTTTATTTTTAAGTAATTCCATATATCTATTTTTTTCGATATTCCAATCATTAAGTGTTAAACAAATAAAACTTTTTTTATTTTTACATGCTTTATTAAAAGCATTTTCAATCAAATCTAAGCTTTCATTAAATAATAAAACTGTTGATTGGGACTTATTGGCAAAAATAACATTTGTTGGTGAAACAACTTCAATACTTACATTTTCAATCAAATTTAATAAATCATGATTATTTTCAAATTCAATATCATTTAAAAATTTATTCCATAATTCAGTAAATTCTTTTTTACAATCACGACTAGCATTAACATAAGAATTATTTATTCTAATTTTAATAAATTCGTCATTTACTTTCTTTTTAGAACTACTAGCATTTATAACAACATTTGAAGTATCTTCTTTATTGTCTAAACTATTGCTAACCTCAAATTTTGTTTCCTCTTTAACATTACTTTTTTGTTCTAAATTATTTACTAATTTGTCAATTGATAAATTGGCAACTTTATTTATATTTTTGTCAAATATCTCATTATCACTTGACTTGTCGGTAATTTTTATTTTATCACAATTATCAACTTTACATTTTTGATAATAACTAAACAAGATAATTTTAATTAAATCTAAAGAATTCTTTTTGCCAAAAACATTTGATAAATCAAAAGCCATATTTTTTAAATCACATACAGCAATTGGATAATTCATACCATTAACAATTTTCATTTCTAAATCAAAAATATAAGCAATAATTTTATTGACAAATAAATTAATATTCAAACCCTTATCACCATATTCATTAAATATAGCGTTAACATCGTCATAACAAGCATCATTTAATAATTCAAAAATCTTCTCTACATCCTTTGATCCAACAAAACCAAAAGTATCACCAATAAGTTTATCATCAATTAAAACATTCTCTTTAGACAATTGATCAAGCATACTTAAAGCATCTCTCATTGCACCATCAGCAAGTTCAGCAATTAAATTAGCAGCAGAATCAGTAATTTCAATATTTTCTAATTTAGAAATTCTTAATATATTACTAACAATAATGTCAGAAGTCAATTTCTTAAAAGAAAATCGTTGGCATCTTGACAAAATAGTAAGAGGAATCTTTTGCAATTCAGTTGTAGCTAAAATAAATATAACATGACTGGGTGGTTCTTCTAATGTCTTTAAAAAAGCATTCCAAGCACTACCAGATAACATATGAACTTCATCAATAATATAAATCTTATATTTTGAAAAAGTTGGCAGTATTTTAGCACTATCGCGTAAATTTCTTATTTCATCGACACCATTATTACTAGCAGCATCTATTTCGATAATATCAGGTGATTCACTAAAATTTATACAACTATTACATTTATTACAAGGATTACCATCTATATTATTTTCACAATTAATTGCTTTAGCAAATATCTTAGCAGTACTAGTTTTTCCAGTACCTCTAGGACCATGAAATAAATATGCATGAGATACCTTATTTAAAACAATTGATTCCGAAAGTAATTTTTTTATAGCCTCTTGTCCATATAAGTTTTCAAAAGAATCAGGTCGATATTTTCTATATAAAACCTTGTATGCCATTAAGATCACCATCCACTACTAATTATACCATTTATCTCTTATTTTTCCAAAATAAATCACTTATTTTTTTATATTCATTTCTAAAACTATCATTATCAATTTTAAAAAAATCAGTTTTAGAAAACATCTTCTTATTCAAACTTTTTTCAAATAAATAATACACATTACTTATTCTACTTTCGCGAATAAAAAGCTTACACATTTCACATGGTTCAATTGTAACATACAACGAACATTTGTTTAATCGCCATTCATTTATTTTTTTTGAATACTTTGAAATAGCAATAATTTCCGCATGATCAAATACACAATTACTTTTATGACGTTTATTATATGCATATGAAACAATTTTACCATCAGCAACTAAAACAGCAGCTACGGGAACCTCATTATGTTTAATAGCCTTTCTAGATAACTTTAATAATAATTTATATACTTTATCCGGCATAAATAACTACCTCTTTTCAAATAAAAAAAGTGCACATGCGTAGAGGTAAATATGGCTGCTTTATTCCTAATCTGACCAGGTTATTACATACACATTGCACAAATATAATATACCACAACAATTAATAGATAACAAGAAAATAATGTGGAAAACTTTTAAAATATTTAAAATAATAATAAAATCATATTAATTACTACACAATATATAAGAATTAATAATTAAATATCGAACAAATTATTTCTCGGGAAATAATTTTACTAAACAGATAAAATAATTTATATTATATAAAACAATATTCATTGATGTTTCACGTGAAACTTATAAAAAAGATAATGTTAATAACTTTAAGAATATAAACAAAATTGTATATAAAATAATATAAGTTATATTTAAATACTATGAATAACAAATCAATCAATAAAATTAAATATTATATTTCACGTGAAACATTACAAAATATATAAAATTAATTAATTAATATATTAAAAAAATAAATTAATATCTAGTAAATAATATTTTAAAATTGTTAAATAAAACAATAATGATTTTTTTATAAATAAGTTCTCAAATTATTTTCCGGGAAATAATTTTACTAAATAGATAAAATAATTTATATTATATTAAAAACAATAATCATTAATGTTTCACGTGAAACTTATAAAAAAATAAAGATAATGTTAATAACAATAAGAATATAAAACAAAATTGCATATAAAATAATATAAATTATATTTAATTGCTATAAATAACAAACCAATCAATAAAATTGAATATTATGTTTCACGTGAAACATAACAAGAACATATATAAACAAAATTTTTTTAATATAATTCATAAATAATTTAACTAAAGAAAATAATATTATAAACAAATTCAACTATCCGAATCATAAAAACAATACTCATAAGTTTCACGTGAAACATCACAAAATACATATAAATAATGATTTAGAAGTGTTAAAAATTAATTAGTCTATAATTTAAAAAATAATAAATTAATATATAGTAAATGATATTATAAAGTAATTTAATTTAATAAAAAGAATTATTTTTTTATAAATAAATTATTCAATGTTTCACGTGAAACTTATTTACAAATTAAAAAATAATAAATTATCAAATATTATATAAATTTAAAATAAATATAATTTTAGTAAATATAATTACTATTAATAAAGAAATAACATTAATAGATCTAAACGAAAATAAAGTTTCACGTGAAACATAACAATAGAATTTATAGTAATCATTTAAAAAATACAAATAAAATATTAAAAAAAAATAATAATTCATTATATAAAAAATTATAATTGTAATAATTAATAAAAAAATATAAAATTAAGTGTTTTAATCAAAGCAAAATCAAACAAATTATTTCCCGGGAAATAATTTTACAATAAATACTATAAAAATCATATATGTTTCACGTGAAACTTAATAAGTATATCTATTACTGCATATCTATAACACAAGTTTCACGTGAAACATAAATGATTAAAATAATGTTAATAACTTTTGAAAAGAATAATAAAAGACCATAAAAGTATTCAAAATAATAAAAAGTCATTATTAAATTGTAAAAAAATTATTTCCCGGGAAATAATTTTATAAAATAAATAAATAAAATGTTAATAAATATATAACCAAAATTTATATATTGAAAAGAAAAAGAATGTGGAAAACTTTTTAAATCAAAAGAAAAACGATATAAATTACTCATTTACATCGTTATTTTCATCATTATTCTTTAAAATTAAGCTTATAGCAGCTACTTTTTGATCATTTTTTAGATTTATTAATCTAGTTCCTTGAGTAACTCTACCCAATTGACTTAATTGATCAAGAGGAATTCTAATAATAATACCCTCATTTGTAATAATCATTAAATCACAATTATCTTCTACACGTTTAATTGCAGCAATACCACCATTCTTATCAGTAATATTTAAAGCCTTAACTCCCTTGCTACCTCTACTAGTTTTTCTAAATTCACTAACTAATGTTAATTTACCATAACCTTTTTCAGTAACAATTACAATATTATCAGATTCCTTAGTAGTTTCAACTCCAACACATAACTCATCACCAAGATTAATTCCTTTAACTCCAGAAGCAGTTCTACCCATCATTCTAATATCAGATTCATTGAATAATACAACTCTACCAGCTGATGAAGCAAGAACAACATCACATTCACCATCAGTTTTCTTAACGCCAATCAATTCATCATTATCTCTTAAACTAATACAAATCTTACCAGATTTTCTAATATTATCAAATTCATCAATAGCGGTCTTCTTAACGATACCCTTCTTAGTAGCAAATAATAAATATTTAGCACTATCAGTTCTAGAATAAGTAAGCATTGAAGTCACATATTCATCTTTATCTATTTGTAATAAATTAATAATTGGTAATCCCTTAGAAGTTCTACTAAATTCAGGAACTTCATATCCTTTAATCTTATAAACCTTACCCTTATTAGTAAATAATAATACATAATCATGAGACATTAAATTTGACATATACTCGACATAATCTTCCTCGTTAGTTGACATTCCCTTTACACCTACACCACCTCTATTTTGAATCTTATAAGTTTCAGAAGTAGTTCTCTTAATATATCCTTTAGATGTTAAAGAAATAACTATATTTTCATTTGGAATCAAAGATTCATCTTCAATATAATCAATAGCAGTCATATCAATAGAAGTACGTCTATCATCAGAATATCTATTCTTAATATCTAATAATTCTTGTTTTATAATGTTTAAAACTTTTTCTTCACTAGCTAAAATCGATTTCAATTCCTCAATTAGTTCTAATAATGACTTTAATTCCTCTTCAATCTTACTTCTTTCTAAACCAGTTAAACGTCTTAACTTTAATTCTAGAATATTTTCAGCTTGAATTTGAGATAAGAAAAATCTATCCATCAAAGTTTTTTTAGCAATTTCATCAGTTTCAGATGTCTTAATAACCTTAATAACCTCATCAATATTATCAAGAGCAATCTTATAACCTTCTAAAATATGAACTCTAGCCTCACTCTTTTTCAAATCAAACTTAGTTCTTCTAATAATAACTTCTTTTTGATGATCTATATACTTCGAAATAATAGATTTTAATCCCAAAGTACGTGGAACACCCTGATCAAGCATTAAAAAGATAATACTATAATTAACTTGAAATTGAGTATGCTTAAATAATTTATTTAAAACAACTTGTGCATTAGCATCCTTCTTTAAAGTAATAGTAATTTTAACTCCATTCTTTAAATCAGTGTGATAATCAGTTATACCATCAATAATCTTGTTATGAACAAGTTCAGCCACTTTATTTTTAAGTTCACTAGTATTAATGCCATAAGGAACTTCAGTAATAACAATATTAGAATGCGTTCCCTTTTCCTCAATTTCCGCTCTACTTCTAATAGTAAGCGTTCCCCTACCAGTTTCATAAGCTTGTTTAATACCAGAATTTCCTAAAATAATACCACCAGTTGGAAAATCAGGTCCTTTAATATATTGCATTAAACCTAAAGTATCAATATCAGGATTATCAATATAAGCAACACATCCATCTATTACTTCCCCTAGATTATGAGGAGGAATATTAGTTGCCATACCAACAGCTATACCCATTGAACCATTTACCAAAACATTTGGAAATTTACTAGGTAAAACTTTAGGTTCCTTTAAAGTCGCATCAAAGTTAGGCATAAAATCAACAGTATCTTTATTAATATCTCTTAGTAATTCAAGTGATAATTTAGATAATCGAGCCTCGGTATAACGGTAAGCAGCTGCTCCATCTCCATCGATATTACCAAAGTTTCCGTGTCCATCAACTAAAATATATCTTTGACTAAAATCCTGTGCAAGTCTTACCATTGCTTCATAAATTGAAGAGTCGCCATGTGGATGATAATGTCCCATAACATTACCAACAGTTGTAGCTGATTTTCTATGAGGTTTATCAGGAGTATTACCTTCCTCATACATAGACCATAAAATACGTCTGTGAACAGGTTTTAAACCATCTCTTAAGTCTGGTAGAGCACGAGATGTAATAACACTCATAGAGTATCTTAAAAACGAAACCTTGACCTCAGTAACAATATTATTAACATCTCTAGAATCTCTTTCGTGAAATACACCACTAAAATCATCAGTTGAATCATTATTTACCTTAATATTATCATCAACTATTTCTTCATGAGTAACTAAATCTTCATTAGTATCTACGTTTGTAGTATCAATTATATTTTCATTTTCTTCATTATTCATATCAAAACACCTCCTAAATATCTAAATTATCTACATATTTTGCATTTTCTTCTATAAATTGACGTCTAGGTTCAACCTCATCACCCATTAATTGAGTAAAAATTTGATCAGCCAAAATAGCATCATCTAAAGAAATTTGTCTTAAAACTCGTTTATTAATATCCATTGTTGTTTCATTTAATTCTTCATCATCCATCTCTCCTAAACCTTTCATACGAGTTATTTGTGCTTTTTCCCTCACATTATCAGGTAATGTATTTAAATATTTATCTAATTCATCTTCAGTTAATACATATTTTCTAATTTTACCATGCTGAATTCTAAAAAGAGGAGGTTGAGCAGCATAAACATGTCCAGCTTCTATAATAGGCTTAAAGAAACGATAAAATAAAGTTAATAAAAGTACACGAATATGATCACCATCGACATCGGCATCAGTCATTATAATAATTTTATGATATCTTAATTTATCTAAATTAAATTCTTGGCCAATACCAGTACCAAATGCAGTAATAATAGTTCTAATTTCTTCATTACCAAGTGCTTTATCAAGTCTAGCTTTTTCTACATTTAAAATTTTACCTTTAAGTGGAAGAATTGCTTGAGTCATTGAATCTCTACCCTTTTTAGCAGAACCACCGGCACTATCTCCCTCGACTATAAATATTTCTGAAATACTAGGATCTTTACTCTTACAATCAGATAATTTACCAAAGAAATTTGTAATTGCTAAATCACTTTTTCTAGTTGTTTCTCTAGCCCTCTTAGCAGCAAGTCTTGCACGAGATGCTAAAATACATTTATCAATAATAATCTTTGCATCTTGAGGATTTTCCATTAAAAATCTTTCAAAACCTTTAGAGAAAACACTATCAGCAAGTTTTCTTACCTCAGAATTACCAAGTCTACCTTTTGTCTGTCCTTCAAATTGTGGATTTGGATGTTTACAAGAAACAATCATAGTTAATCCTTCCTTAACATCATCACCAGTTAAAGAATCATCCTTTTCCTTTAAAGCATTAATCTTTCTAGCATAATTATTAATTACCCTTGTTAATGCTCTTCTTACACCTTCTTCATGAGTTCCGCCATCATGAGTATTAATATTATTTACAAAAGAGTAAATATTGTCAGTGTACCCATCGTTATATTGCATTGCAACTTCGAAGAATACACCATCCTCTTCACCTTGTAAATGAATTATATCTTCATGAATAGGAGTTTTATTTTGATTTAAGAATCTAACATACTCACTAATTCCACCCTCGTAATGGAAAGAATCACCAGTAGTATCTTCATCATCTCTATCATCTCTTAAAGTAATTTTTAAACCTCTATTTAAAAATGCAAGTTCTCTAACTCTTACTTTTAAAGTTTCATAATCATATACATCAGTATCAAAAATATCTGGATCTGGTTTAAAACTAACAGTTGTACCTGTTCTATTAGGTTCACATTCACCAATTACAGTTAATTTTTGAGCTATTTTTCCACCATTTACAAATTTTGCCTCATAAATCTTACAATCTTTATAAACAGTAACAGTAACCCATTTTGATAGCGCATTAACAACAGATGCACCTACACCATGTAAACCACCAGATACCTTGTATCCTCCGCCACCAAATTTACCACCAGCATGTAATACTGTATAAACTGTTTCAACCGTTGAAATACCAGTTTTTGGATGAATTCCAACTGGAATACCACGACCATCATCTTTAACAGTTATGGAATTATCTTTATTAATTATAATTTCAATATTTTTACAATAACCTGCAAGAGCTTCATCTATTGAGTTATCTACTATTTCCCATACTAAATGATGTAATCCCTTAATATCAGTAGTACCAATATACATTCCCGGTCTTTTTCTGACGGCCTCTAAACCTTCTAAAACCTGAATATCACTTTCATTATATTCTTCATTACTATTCATAATCTATAACCTCTACTTTCTTTTCTGTTAACTTAATTAATGTGCAATCAGTAAGCAATTTCTTATTTAAATGCTTAATATCTGTTGTCGTTATAAAAATTTGAAAATTCTTATTAAATGAACCAATAATTTTATTAATCTTTTTCTCGTCAAGTTCACTAAATAAATCATCCAAAATTAAAATCGGTGTTGTATTCATCTTATTCATACAATACTTCACCTCTGATAATTTAAATGCAATAACTGCACTCTTTTGCTCTCCCTCAGATAAATATTCTTTTGCCAGTTTTCCATCTAGTTCAAAAATATAATCATCCAAATGAACACCTATATTAGTAACACCATAATTTACATCTCTATTAAAAGATTTTTTATAATCCCTTAACAAATCATCATAACTCTTTTCATTATAATTAGACACATATTTTAAATAAAGATCACCTTTTTTTACCGATTTATTAAAAATATGATTCAAATATAAATTAATTTCACTAATATAATCAAATCTTATCTTATTAATTTGGAGTCCAACTTCAATTAACTTATTAGTTATAATGTCTAAATAATCATCATAATCAGCCATTTTATTTTTCAAAATCTTCAAATAACTATTTCTTTGCTTAAGAATCTTATTATATAAACTAAGCAGTCGTAAATAATTATTATTAAAACCAGACAAATCCATATTAATTAGTTTTCGATGTACTGAAGGATTATCTTTAATTAACTTCATATCTTCTCTATTAAAAAGAACTACATTAACTTTAGATATATAATCTGATAATTTAGTTATTTCTTGATTATCAATTTTAATCTTCTTTCCATCCTTTGTTATAACAACCCTATATTTATTCTTTATTTTGTTAAGTACAGTTGCTTCAATTACGGCAAAATCACTATTTTCTCTTATTAACACCTCTTGATTATTAGTTCTAAATGATTTAGTTATTGATAAATAATATATAGCTTCAACTATATTTGTTTTACCTAATCCATTATTTCCAATTATAATATTTTTATAATTCGAAAAATGTAAATTTAATTTTTCATAATTTCTAAAATTTGTTAATTTCAAATTAGTGATTTTCATTTTAAACCCTCTTTAAAGCCATATAGAACAAAATAGGTATATTCTAAAGTACCTATACCTAATTCATTATACCACATTTTAAGATTGCTTAAAACAATTATTTATCTTTTTTTCTATTTTTTAATGCATTATCTAGCGATAAAGATTTAAAGTACTGATTTCTTATTATATTATAAGTTGCATCTATATTTATTTCTTCATCATTTAAAAACTTAATAGTTGTTTTTTCATCATCCGGAACTATTTTTTTTATATTTCCTAAATTAATCCAAGAACATTCTTTTAATCTAGGAGAACATGTTGGAAAAAATATCATATTATCTTGTTCAGACATAACAATTGGAGCCTTATAACCAAAACCAAGCATAGCGTAAGTACCTTTTAATCTTCCATCAATGCTGCTTCCATAATATTCGCAATTTTCATTAATAACTGATGATACATTCTTATCCAAAATAAAATAATCATGATTTTCATATATAACTGTTTTCCTTTTACTTAATGGTACAATCGCTAATGTATTTTCTGTAATCTTATAACTTTTCAAACTACTCACCCCCTCTTTAGTCGTATATTAAATCATAACATTTTGTCGAAATATGCCGAAATTTGTCGAAAAAATTTAAAAAATAAAAAAAGCGAATTATTTAAAATCCACTTTTCTATAAAAATCAAATTTTAATAAGTTTTAATTGGTAAAATCAACTGAATTAAACTATCATCTTTAGCATTTTTTAAAATTATTGGTTTAGAATCACCATTCATTAATATAATTAACTCATCATCATTTAAAGTCTTTAATGCATCAAGCATATATTTAGCACTATAAGAAATTGTAATATCCTTATCATTATTTTTTGAAATAGCAACACTTTCTTCAGATTTACCAATTTCACTAGCAAATGAAGTAATAACAAGCTCATTTCCTGCTGTTTTCATATTAATTAAGTTTTTATCCTTATTTTGTGTGAGTAATGCCGCTCTATCAATTGCGCTATAAAAATTTTCTAAATTAGTAGTTAAAATATACTCAAAATCTGTTGGTATTAAATTAGATGTATTAGGATATTGTCCACTAAGCAAACTAGTTTGAAATAAATAACCATTATATTCAAATAATAACTTATTACTAAATAAATTAATCTTTACATTCTCTTCATCAGTTAATATCTTATCAAATTCTTGAATATTTTTTCCCGGAACAACAATATCGTATGTTCCATAATCTGCATCTAAAATAATTGTCTTCTTAGCAAGTCTATAACTATCAGTTGTAACACATTCCATCACATTACCATTAATTCTAATATTTAAACCGGTTAATAATGGTCGAGATTCCTGAGTAGAAATAGCAAATAAAGTTTGTGAAAACAACTCTTTTAAAATTGAACTGTTCAAAACTATTGGGTTATTAACAGTTTCTAAATTTATATTAGGATAATCTTCAGTACTTAAACAATTTAAATTATAAACTGTATTTTCTGTACTAATTATTATTTTTAATCCATCTATAACCTCAATATTAATATCTGAATTAGGCATTTTCTTTATTATTTCTAATAAGTATTTACTTTGAATAATAATTTTACCTGTTTCTTCAATTGATTTAATATTTTCACTAGGAATAAATTTTCTTATAACAAGATCACTATCACTCGCAGTTAAATATAAACCTTCTTCTTTTAAATCAAACATAACTCCATTTAATATAGGTATAATATTTCTTGGAGACACAGCTCTAATAACATTACTTAAACTTTCTAATAAAATATTTTTTTCAATTATTAATTTCATTTTATTTCCTTCTTTCTAATTTAATAATAATAATGGTGTTCATTTTGTGGAAAACTCTAATTTGTGCCTATTTTAAAGGCTTTATTTAAAATTTTTATTTTAAATCTTTTCCACATTAATTAACAATTTTATTTTTTATGTTCTCTATATCATCTTTTAACTTCCCATTTGTGTTAATATCTTCAGCTATTTTATCACAAGCATGTATAACTGTTGAATGATCTCTATTTCCAAATTCAAGTCCTATCTTAACAAGTGTTTCATCTGTTGTTGTTTGACTTAAATAAATTCCAATTTGTCTAGCATAATTAATATTTGCTGTCCTCTTTTTACTTTTTAAATCTTCAACACTCAAATTAAAATATTCTGCAACTGCTCTTTGAATTCTTTGAATATTATTTGTTATATACATTGATGTGCCTAGGAAACCTTTTAAAGCCTCGGTTGCAAAATCAACGTTAATCTCATTTGGTACCATAATTGCAGCATAAGCATATAACCTATTAATAGCGCCTTCTAACTGTCTAACATCATTCTCACAATTAGATGCAATATACTCAATTACCCTATCATCAACCAATTTAGCAACTTCATGCCCCATCATTTTATTTCTAAGAATTTGACATCTTAATGCAAAATCAGGTGGATAAATATTAGCCGTTAATCCCCATCTGAACCTTGTTAAAAGTCTTTCTTCTAATAATTTCAAATCATCAGGTGATCTATCTGAACTAATTATTATCTGTTTATTTGAATCGTATAATTCAGTAAAAGTATGGAAAAATTCATCTTGTGATTTATCAGCTCCTGCTAAAAATTGAATATCATCTATAATAAGAACATCGATGTTGCGATATTTCTCTTTAAAATTGTTCATAACCTCATAATTGTCAACATTCTTATCTTTTCGAAGCATTCCCGTAAAATCAGCAATAAATTCACTGCTTGTTACATAAAGTACCACTTTATCAGAATTACTAGAAATTCTATTTCCAATTGCATGCATTAAGTGAGTTTTACCAAGTCCACTCTTACCATATATAAATAAAGGATTATATATTTTACCAGGATTTTCTGCAACAGCCTGAGCAGATGAACAGGCAAATCTATTTGTATCTCCTACTATAAAATTATCAAAGGTATATTTCGGATTTAAATTGGAATTTAACTTTTTATGCTCTATTTCTAGGGATTTGCCAAGATTTTTTGTTTCAACTACTCTATCATTTTGAGGTAGTTCCTCTTTATGATTATCACTTTTAAGAACAAATTCAAAATCATAATTAACATTAGTTATTTCATATAAAACTTCACTCATTAAATCAGTATAGTTACGTGCTAAAAAGTTTTTTTGAAATTCACTTTCTACTTCTACAATACAAGAATTTCCATTTATCCCCAGTAATTTCGTAGGTTTAAGCCAACTATTGAAAGAAAATGGTTGTAATATTTTAATTTGAATTTGAGTTAAAAATTTATTCCATAATTGTTCATTGTCCATACCATCACCCCGATGTTCCGTTTTTACTACCCCTATTGTAAAACACGATTGTGGAAAAATAAAGTAAAAAATATAAAAAATTTTTTAAACACAGTTATACACACACTTTTCCACAAAAATAAGTCCATTTTATCGGTATATAAACAACTTATCAACATTATCAACAAAATTATTTTCACATTGTTTAAAAATTTTCCACTTTTCCACACTTTTTTGTGGAAAACTATTTTTTCTTTACTTTTTATCTAACTTATATTATACTATGATTACGAATGAAGCGGAGGTGCAAACGATGAAAAGAACATATCAACCAAATAATAGAAAAATGAAAAAGAAACATGGATTCTTTGCTAGAAAAAATTCTAACATATTAAAATCTCGTAGACGTAAAGGTCGTAAAGTATTATGTAAGTAGCCACGTAAAGTGGTTTTTATTCTAATCTATAGGAGGAATAACAATGAATACTAAAATGCGAATTAAGTCCGCTGATGAATTTAACGATATTATTAAAACCGGAACCAAGATCTATTCTCCATTCTTTATAATTTACTATAAGGATAAGAAATTAGATAATCCTAGATTTGGAATTACTCAAGCTAAAAAGTTTGGCAAAGCTTATAAAAGAAATCGTTATCGTAGAATATTAAGAGAAATAATTAGAACTAATATAAAAGTATTTAAAAATGAATATGACTATATTATAATAATAATGAAAAAGTGTGATACTTTAAATTTTAAACAAATCGAAGATAATTTGCTTAAAGTAATAAAGGAGAAACTATGAAAAAAAAGTACATCATAATTTTAGTCAGCTTATGTTTCTTATTAACAGGTTGTACTAAATATTTATCAGATAATGATAACAAAAGAGTTATAAATGAAGAAACAGGTCAAAGTTTACCATCAAATATATTATGTAAACCAACAGACGATAATTTAAATTCTATTTATAAACAATATGAAGATAAATTAGAATTTAAATTAGAAGATTTGCCTGAATGTGAAAATATCAAAATTTATGATTCTAAAACATATAGTGGTTTATGGGTTCAATTAATTGTAATGCCACTTGCCTACTTAATTATTAAAATTGGAAATTTTGTTGGTAACTATGGTTTATCAGTAATGATTGTTGGCTTATTAATTAGACTTATCTTAGTTCCATTTTCAGCTAAAACAATGAAACAATCTGAAAATATGAAAAAAGCAAGTCCAGAACTAGCTAGACTAGAAAAAAAATATGAAAACAAAAATGATCAACAATCATTAACAATGAAAAGTACCGAAATGTTACAAATTTACAAAAAATATAACATTAACCCAATGGGAAGTTGTTTAATCTCATTAATTCAATTTCCATTATTCTTCGGATTCCTAGAAGCAATAAATCGTATTCCGGCAATCTTTGAAGGAACCTTAGGTGCATACCACTTAGGTATAACTCCATTAATCGGATTAAGAACTGGAAATTATTACTATATCGTGTTACTATTATTAATAATGTTAACAACATATTTGTCATTCAAAAACACTATGACTCAAACAAGTGGTAATCCCGAACAAGATAAACAAATGAAAATGATGACATACTTCATGTTAGTGTTCATAACAATTGCATCATTTAGTTTACCAACTGCCATTGCCTTATACTGGGTTGTAACAAATGGATTTAACGTTATTCAAAATTTAATAATAATGAAGGGAAGAAAATAAAGTGGAAGTATATTCATATGAAGGAAAAAAAGCAAATGAGGTATTTGAAAAAGCCTTATCAGATTTAAATGTAACAGAAGATGAAATATTATATCATAAACAAATTAACAAAGGTGGTTTCTTAAAAAGTGATACAGTTAAATTTACAATCGTAAAACTAACTGAAGTTCAAAATGCTATAAAATCATTTTTAGAAGAGACTATTAACAATATGGGATTAGAAGTTAAATTTGAAACTAATATTAGAGAAAAACAAATTAATATCAAAATATTTTCTAACAATAATTCAATATTAATTGGAAGAGATGGTAAAAATTTAACTGCCTTATCAACAATTTGCAAACAATATATATATAATCAAATTGGAGTATATCCATATTTAAATCTTGATGTTGAAAATTACAAAGATAAACAAATAACTCACATTGAAAGATTAGCTAAAAATTTAGCTAGAGAAGTTAAAAATACAAAACAAGAGATAGTAATGGAAAATATGAATTCATATGAAAGAAGAATTGTTCATAATTGCTTAACAAATATGAAAGGAATTACTACAATTTCCGAAGGTGAAGAACCTAATAGACACGTTATTATCAAACCAACAGAGGATTAATTTAAATAGACCTTATCGTAACATGATAATGGTCTTTTTTCTTATTCCAATATAAAAAACATAATTTTACATTAAATATACATAAATAATTTTAAAATTATTTAAAAAAGTAGTAAACAATGATAAATTATAATTATGAAAGGAAGATTCTAAGTTGACTAAAAAAGAAATAATATTAAATGGTGAAAAATGGATTGTTGATTTTGAAACCGGAACTATTTATAAAAATTTAGAAATGATACCTAATGGCACAGGCACTTTACCTATGTTAGGTAGATATGGAGATTATCCATTTAAAGTTTTTAGAAATGCATTATATTTTGAAACAAATGACAAGTTTTACAAAGTTTATGCTGATGAAGTAATGGAAATTACTAAAGAAGAATATCAAGAAAGTAGAAATTATATAAAACTAAATAAAAATGATCCTTCTGCATTAAGATTTGTATCTAAATATGTTACATCAGTAATACTTGATGAGGTCATGGAACAACAATTTGGTTTAAAAGTATCAATACCAGTTGAAAATTCAAATAATGTAAATTTGTTATCAAGAAATTTTACTCCTGAAATAGAAAATTATATTAAAAAAATCTCAAAATCAATTCTTGCAATAATGCCTAATCAAATAAATAGAGAAACTATAAAACAACAAATTAAAGATATTTATAAGAATGATATTTCAAAAAATGATGAATTACATAATACTATAATAAATAGTGTTTATTTAAGCAATAAAGAAAGATTTGATTATTTATCAGAAGATATAATAAGAAGTCGTAATGCCAGAAAAAATAGCAGAAAATAGTGATTAATAAATTGCTATTTTTTATATTATTAAAATTAGAAAGATATGAAATATCACTTTTCTTACCCAAAAATGTTATAATGAATCTATAGGGAAGGACCATATTATGAAATTAATTCTAAAACCAATCACTTTAAAAGAAGATACATTAAATGAAATTAATATCGGTAATTATGATGTAAACCTTTTTATATCATCAATCAAATCTTATCTTGAAAAAGCAAATGATTTACTTTATACCAAAATAGAAAGTCTAGAAGCATTCAAATTATACCAAATATTAAAACCAATTTATAATATTAAACTAAATTCTAATGATTATTTAAAAGCATTATCAAAAAAATATAATAAACATTACACTAATTTTATAACTATAAGAGTTAATGATGATAATTATTTTGCTATTACTACAAATAAATATGCTTATTTAGATGAAAGCATTATTGACTTAACTAAATTTAGAAATTTAATAAATAGGGAAGAACTAATCTTAATAAATAAACAATTAATAAACAACAAATATCTTGATGAAACAAATGAATTATTTTCATATTTTCTTGAAATATTAAAAAAAGAACTTTTAGTAAAAAACATTCTATTTGATTTAAAATGGTACACCAAAGAAGTAATGCATCAAGCAAGGAGAGTTGCAGACTTAGCCAATAATGACAAAAATCCAGAACTAGCTGAAATAGGAAAAATGTATAAAGTTGCACTAGACAATTGTTATAACGAAGGTACAATTTCCAAAACTAAAAAAATATCTGTTCCTAAACATCGAAAAAACAAAAGGAATTAATCTAAATCATAAAATAACTGATTTAATTTAATCCTTTTTTTAATTATTCAAGTGTGATATAATACGCACGAAAGAAAGAGAGTGATACCATGAATTCAACTATATGTGCAATATCTACAAGTTTAGGTGTTGGAGCCATTTCTATAATAAGAGTTAGTGGACCAGATGCCATAAAAATAGTTAATAATTTATTTGATGGAAAAGATCTTACCAAAGTTCCAACCCATACAATTCATTATGGACATATTGTATTTAATAAAGAAATAATAGATGAAGTGTTAGTTTCAGTTATGTTAGCTCCAAAAACATTTACAATGGAAGATATAGTTGAAATAAATTCTCATGGAGGTCCTGCTACAACCAATAAAATTTTAGAATTACTTTTATTAAATGGATGCATACAAGCTGAGCCTGGTGAATTTACCAAAAGAGCCTTTTTAAATGGTAGAATAGACCTAGTTGAAGCAGAATCAATCAGTGATTTAATATCATCTCAAACAGAAAAATCACGTAAACTTGCTATTAATGGAGTAACAAAAAATATATCAAATAAAATAAATGATATCCGTAAAGACATAATGGATATCCAAGCAAATATTGAAGTTAACATAGATTATCCAGAATATGAAGAAGGAGAAAAATACACTAAAGAATCATTAAAACCATTAATAGATAAGGTATATTCAAAAATAAATGAGTTATTATCCAATTCTAAAAATGGTAAAATAATCAAAGATGGAATTTCAGTTGCATTAGTGGGTAAGCCAAACGTTGGTAAAAGTAGTATATTAAACGCATTATTAGAAGAAGAAAAAGCAATAGTTACAAATATTCCTGGAACAACAAGAGATATAGTAGAAGGCAAAATAAATTTAGACGGAATAATATTAAACATCATCGATACTGCTGGAATCAGAAAAACTAACGATATCGTCGAGCAAATAGGCGTCGAAAAAAGTTTAAAAATGATAGGCGAAGCCGATTTAATTATCTATGTTCTAAATAATAATGAAGAACTAACTAGTGAAGATTTAGAAACAATCAATGAATTACAATCAAAACAATCCATCATCTTTATCAATAAAAACGATTTAGATAACAAAATAGATTTAAAGAGGTTATCTAACTATAACATAATAACTGGTAATACCTTAAATTATGAAGGATTAACAAATTTAAAAAATGAAATAAAGAGATTATTTAATCTTAATGAAATTGAACAAGAAGATTATACATATCTTTCAAATGCAAGACAAATCGGATTAATAACTAAAGCCAAAGATATGATAGAAAATATATATAATAATTATGAGAATGTTCCAATCGATATGTTCACAATTGATTTAAAAAATACCTATGAAACATTAGGTGAAATAATAGGTGCAACATATAAAGATGACTTATTAGATGAATTATTCTCAAAGTTTTGTTTAGGAAAGTAAGGAATAAAAATGAAATATGATGTAATAGTTGTCGGTGGTGGTCATGCTGGATGTGAAGCAGCCAATGCTTCAGCCAAAATGGGTCTAAAAACCGCATTAGTTACTGCAAATATAAAAAATATAGCCGATATGCCATGCAATCCATCAATAGGTGGAACAGCTAAAGGTATAGTGGTTCGTGAAATAGATGCCTTAGGTGGATTAATGGGTAAAATTGCAGATAAAACCCATATTCAAATCAAAATGCTTAATAATGCCAAAGGTCCAGCAGTAAGATCACTTCGTGCTCAAGGTGATAAAATAACATACCCAAGAGAAATGTTAAAAGCTCTAAACTCACTTGAAAATTTAACCATAATTGAAGGAATGGTAGAAAATTTAATTGTTGAAAATAATACCATTAAAGGAATAATATTAGCAGATAATACGGAAATACTATGTGATGCTTTAATTTTAACAACCGGAACATATCTAAGAAGCAAAATATTAGTAGGAAGTACTAGTAAAGAAGAAGGACCTCATGGTGAAAAACGTTCTAACAATTTAAGCAATGTTTTAAAATCTTATGGTTTTGAAATTCAAAGATTAAAAACGGGAACTCCACAAAGATTAGATCGCTCAACAATCGATTTTAGTAAATTAAAAGAAGAAAGCGGCGATGATTGCTATTGGACCTTCAGTTTTGATAATGGCCCATTATATGATAAAGATAAACAAATCAAATGTCATATAGTTTATACAACTCCTGAAACTCATGAAATAATTAGAAAGAATTTAAAAAAATCAGCTATGTATGGTGGATATGCCGAAGGAATAGGTCCAAGATATTGTCCATCAATTGAAGATAAAGTAGTCCGTTTTGCCGATAAAGAAAGACATCAATTATTCTTAGAACCAGAAAGTCTTTACTATGATGATATTTACTTACAAGGATTTTCAACAAGTATGCCAGAAGATGTTCAAGAATTAATGGTTCATAGTCTTCCTGGATTAGAACATGCCAAAATATTAAAATATGCTTATGCTATTGAATATGATGCAATCAATCCCTTACAATTAAAGCCATCTTTAGAAACAAAAGTAATTAATAATTTATTTACTGCCGGACAAATTAATGGAACAAGTGGATATGAAGAAGCAGCCGGTCAAGGTATAATTGCTGGAATTAATGCTGGTCTTAAATTACAAGGAAAAGAACCACTAATCTTAAAAAGAAACGAATCATATATCGGTGTTTTAATTGACGATTTAGTAACTAAAGGAACAAAAGAACCATATCGTTTATTAACATCACGTGCTGAATATCGTTTATTACTTAGACATGATAACGCTGATATTAGATTAAGAGACTATGGTTATCAAGTAGGTTTAATATCTGAAGAACAACATAATCGTTTACTTAAAAAATTATCAAATATTCAAACATTATTAAATTATCTAAAAGAAACTCGTATTACCCCAAGTACAATACCTGCTTCATTAAAAGAAATAGTTAAGTTAAATAGCGGAGTAAGTCTATACGAATTATTAAAACGTCCTGAAATCACATTAGATTTATTAATCGAAAATAATTTAGTTTCAAATGATTATAGCGATGAAGTAAAAGAACAAGTCACATTTGCTGTTAAATATGAAGGATATATTGCTAAAGAAGAACAAGAAGCAGAGAAGTTATTAAAACTTGAAGAAAAAGAAATACCTGAAGATATTGATTATGATAAAGTTAAGAATCTTGCTAGTGAAGCAAGAATAAAATTAAAACAAGTTCATCCTAGAACAATTGCTCAAGCATCAAGAATAAGTGGTGTTAACCCAGTAGATATATCTGTTCTTTCAATCTATTTAAAAAAGGAATATCCTCATGAATAAAGAAGAATTTAAAAGTGAATTATCAAAATTAGGAATAAGCCTAACTGACACTCAATTAGAATCTTTAGAAAAATATGCTAATATTTTAATTGACTATAACAAACATACCAATATAACCGCTATTACTGATAAAGAAAGCATTTACTTAAAACACTTTTATGATTCACTAACCCTAAATAAAATAATCGATTTAACTAAAGATTTATCAGTTCTAGATGTTGGATCAGGAGGCGGATTTCCCGGAATAGTTATAAAAATAGTATATCCTAATTTAAAATTAACTTTATTAGATAGTAATAATAAAAAAAGTGAATTTCAAAGATATGTTATTAACAAATTAAAATTAACAGATATAAATGTAATAAACGATCGTGCTGAAAATTTCTTTAAAAAAGGCAATAAATATGACATAGTTGTCGCAAGAGCAGTATCAAATATGCCAGTTTTAGATGAATTATGTATTCCTTTTCTAAAAATAGGTGGTAATTTAGTTTTAATGAAAGCCGATGCAAGTACTGAATTAGAAAATAGTAAATCAGGTATTAAAATCCTAGGTGGAAAAATAACTAGTATTCAAAAATTTAATTTACCAAAAGAAGGTTCTCTAAGAACTTTAATTAAAATAACAAAAGTAAATGAAACACCATCTATTTATCCAAGAAATTACGATAAAATAACCAAAAAACCTCTAAAATAAAAAAGCAAAAGGTATTATTATAACACCTTTGCTTTTTTCTTTTTTATAAATGATTTTTTAACACCTTTTTACATCAATAACTAAAAACTAAATTTTTTCCATTGAAATAAATACCAAAATAAAGTAAAATTAATTTTAGAATAGGAAGGGTATTTTATGGAAAATGCGATTTTAAATATAAATATCGATTTAATAATGCCAAATCGTTTTCAACCACGTCTTGTTTTCGATGAAAAAGCTTTAAATGAACTTGCTGATTCCATTAAAGAACATGGAATTATTGAGCCAATTATCGTAAGACCATTAAATGATAAATATGAAATTATTGCTGGTGAAAGACGTTATAAAGCAGCATGTATTGCTGGCTTAACTAAAGTACCCGTTATTGTTAAACATTTAAGTGATTATAAAAGTGCTCAAGTAGCAGTTATTGAAAATGTTCAAAGAAGAAATCTAAATCCTATGGAAGAGGCAAAATCCTATAAGAGAATATTAGATCATGGTTTAAAAACCCAAGAAGAATTAGCTAAAGAAATAGGTGTATCTCAAAGTACAATTGCCAATAAACTAAGACTTCTTAGTCTTGCTGAACCAGTTAAACAAGCCTTAAGTGAAAATAAAATAAGTGAGCGTCATGCTAGAGCCCTACTTAAAATAACATCTCTTGATAAACAAGTAGAATTATTAAATAAGGTTATCACTGAAAGATTAACAGTTAAAGATTTAGATGATGAAATTAAAAAACTTGATACTTCTACAACTCCAAATGTAACATTCAAAATGCCAGAAGTACCAAATATTGTTAACACATTAAATTTATTTGATGAAAAAATATCTGAAGAGCCAGTAGCATCTTCAAAACCCGAATTTGTTACCCCAGTTGTAGAACCAAAAGATGAGCAACCAATAACTGAACCTAAAATAGAAACAGTTCCAAAAGAAGAAACTATTGAAGTAAACCAAGATCCTGAAATTAAGGAAATTAAAGAAATAGAAGAAGAACAACTACCAACAAAACCTCGACCTGATAATAGTACAAATATATTTGATATTCCAACAATAGGAAAAGAAACAAAACCAGATTATCCATCTCTAGAAGATTTACAAACAAATATGGATTTAGGTGTCAAAAGTGATATTTTGGTACCAGAACAACCTGAAGAACCCATTGTTGAAGAAAAAGAAGAACCAAAATTAGAAGTAACAGAACCAATCGTTGTACCCGAAACACCAGTTGAACCACCTAAACCAAGAATTATACCAAACGATTTAAATAGTGTTAAACAAGCCATCTCTGATTTAAATAAAGAAATAAAAGATGCTGGTTTCAACATTGAATTTGAAGATTATGATTTTTCAGATTTATATCAAGCAATAATTAAAATAAATAAATGACTTATGATTAATTTTCATAAGTCATTTTTAATTTTCCGTGCCTTTTTTATAATAATAAATTACCGTATTTTTACTATTTTTAGGAGTATCACCAGACACCGCATCTAGTGGAATACCTATAATATTATCTGAAGGTTCATACCAACTAGTTTCCTTATCCTTAAGATATTCCTCAATCGTATCACACCATATATTTTTTATTTTTTTACTATAAACCGAATTAACATTCTTATTCATGTCATTACCAGCCCATACCATCATTAAGGCATCTGGATTATATCCAACAATCCAATAATCATTATCAGTAGTCCCACTTTTAATTGCATATTTTCTTGAAATCTTACTATTTAAGTAAATAATAGTTGGGTTTAGATAATCAATAAAAGCCGGATTATATGTGTTTGTCATCATCTCATTAATTATAAACACTGAATCCTTATTAAAAACCTCTTTAGATTTTTCCTTATGTTTATATAAAAGATTTCCATTGACATCCTCAACACGTTCAATAAAATAGGTTTCATTTGTAGTTCCGTAATTAGCAAGAGTTACATAACTATTAGCGTAATCAAGCATATTAAGTTCTTGAGAGCCAAGCGCAAGTGAAGGTACTGGATTTAACTTTTCTTTTAGTCCAGCCATTTTCATAGTTTTAACTAGCTGTTCTTCACCCAAAAATAAATGTGTCTTAACCGCATAAATATTATCCGAATAGGCAAGAGCCGCAGCCATCGTAATCTCCTTATTTGCATATAAATTAGAATAATTATTAGGTGTATAAGTCTCCTTATTACCAAACACAAAACTAACCTTTGAACTATAAAACCTACTACTTTCTGTCATATTATTTTCAAGAGCCGAATAATAAAGAAAAGGTTTAATAGTAGAACCAACTTGTCTTTTAGATTGAGTAACGCGGTTATACTGACTTCTTGCATAATTTTTTCCTCCAGCGAGTGCTAGTACCCCTCCCGTTTTCGGATTAACAAGAATTCCCGCTAATTGCACATCATCCTCATTACTACCATTTTCTTTAATCGAATCATCTAACTTCTTTTGGGCATTAACATCCAAAGTAGTATAAATTTTAATACCACCAGATTTAATCAAATTTTTAGGAATCGAAGAAATACTATTTAACTCCTCATTAACCGCATCACTATAATACATTAAAGTACTCATATTATTTCTTTCTCTTTTACCATAAATTTCAATTTTATCTTTATACAAATTATCATATTCTTCTTTAGTTATATAACCATTTTTAACAAGCAAACTAGCAATAATTCTAGCCCTTTTAATACAATTATCATAATTAGCAATCGGATTATTATTTTCTGGACTTCTTGGAATACCTACTAACATCAAAGCTTCTTCAAGTGTTAAATCACTTGCATTTTTATTAAAATAATACTTACTCGCACTAGCAATCCCATAATTACCTTGTCCATAATTAATCGTATTTAAATAACCTTCCAATATCTCATCCTTAGAGTATCTAAGTTCTAATTTAATTGTTAAAAATGCCTCATCAATCTTTCTTTTCCAAGTTTGATTAAAATCTAGATACAAATTCTTAACATATTGCTGGGAAATAGTAGATGCTCCTTCTACAATCGTTCCACTTTTAATATTATTAAACATTGCCTTACCAATTCTTAAATAATCAAATCCACTATGATCATAAAAGCTCTTATCCTCACTAATAATAGTCGCATTTCTTACATACTTAGATATATCCTTAAGTGAAACCCAATCATTATTATTATTACTTTCAAACACTAATTCTTCCTTATTATCATATAAATAAATCCTATTTGCCGAATTAAGAACAATTTTTGGACTTATATAAGCATACAAATATATACCCCATATACAAACAACAAAGGATATCCACAAAAAAAGAAATATTCTATATAAATTATACATTCTTTTCATAATCATCATATTTATTATGGAATTTAACTAAAATATTATGCTAAAATACGTTTAGGTGGTAACTAATGAGTAAAATAAAATTATATAAAAACAATTCCCTTGTATTTGAAAAAGATGGCAACATTAATGATAATATTTTTGAGGTAGAAAATATTAAAGTAGATTTACTAAATCACATCTTATATAGAGAAGATGATAGTTATAAATATACCTTAGATTATAAACAAAACAATGCTAATATAGAGTTAAAAGAACATAACTATAGTTTAAATTTACTATTAGAAACTAAAAGTATTTTAAAAAATGATGAATATCTAAGAATAATTTATTCTATTGAAAGTGAAGATAAAATTGATAATATATTAGAAATCTATTTTTAGTTTATAAATATTTAAATATTCGAAAACAAGCATTATTTGATTTTTACTTTGATAATTTTACTTTATTTGATAGCTTAGAATCATTTACAAAGAAAGTTTAAAAGCTGAATTATATTTTTTATATTATCAATTGCCTGATAATTCTAATTTTATAACTAAAATACTATTAACAGGCTCTATCGAAGAAGCAATTAAATTTTATGAACAAATCATTTTAGAAGATTATCTACAAAATATTTTTGAAAAACAAGAAATTAGACATTATGCAAATATCTTTATAAATGAATTAGATAAATATACCCAAAAATATTATAATCAAAACTACAAATCCAAGCATTAATACGAATTTATAACACTAGCAAACAAATGGTTGCATTTATTCTTGCAATATGCTATAATACTAACCCGTAAGGGGGATTAAAATGAAAAAAACAATAACAGTCGAAGAATTTGAAACTTTAAAACAAAGTGTATCTACACTAATAGATTACGTTGAAAAAGGACTATTAAATGCTGATAGTTTAAAAAGTCTTCATGAATATTTACAAACAGTCAGTGTTCTTCCAGAATTTAAATATGATACAAAACCTAATTTTACAAGATAAAAATATTAAGTAAGTAAGAAAATTAAATGCTTACTTATTTTTATTTTTACATTAAATACATCTTAATAAAATTTTCTATTGACAACCTACGATATTATGATAAAATCATAAGTGTTAAAAAAAGCCATTATCATATTTATAAATAACACATATAATGGTTTAGGAAAGAGGATTTTTAATGATTAAATTAACTGATGAAGAAAAAGATACTTTATCATATAATGATGTAGCCTACTTAATATTAAAAGATACAAATAAAAAAATTAAAATTCAAGATTTATTTAAAGAAGTAATTAAAGCTATGGATTTACCAGAATCAACTTTTGAAGATGATATCGAAGAATTTTTTGAATTAATAATTACTGATAAAAGATTAACTATGATAGATAACGGATTTGTAGATTTAAAAATTAATCATAGTACTAAAATGATTGTTGATGAAGATGAAGACGAAGATATGTTAATTGAAAACGAAGAAGATCTTGAAGAAGAAAATTCAGAAGATAATTATGATGATGATTCAAATCCAGAAGATGATACCGATAACGATTTACAAGATTTAGTAATCATTGATGAAGATAGTGACGATTTAGATTCTGATATGATGTAACTAATTCTTTTTTCTTATATAAAGGAGGATAACAATGATAGATAGATTAGAACTATTAACTAATAGATATAATGAAATAAATGAAGAATTATTAAAACCAGAAGTATTATCAGATTTTAATAAACAAAAGAAATTATCTAAGGAAAAAGGTGGCATAGAAGAAGCCGTAAATAAATATGCCGAATATAAGGATTTAGTTTCTGAAATAGAAAGTTTAAAGGAACTAGTAATGGATCCTGAAATGCATGAAATAGCATCAATTGAACTAGATGAAAAAAAGGATAAACTTGCCTCTTTAACTAAAGAAATTGAAATACTACTTTTACCTAAAGATGAAAATGATGGAAAAGATATTATCATGGAAATCAGAGGCGCAGCAGGTGGTGATGAAGCCAATATTTTTGCTGGCGACTTATTTAGAATGTATTCAAAATATGCTGAAAAAGTTGGTTGGAAGTTAGAAGCAACTCATGCTGTTGAAGGAGATTCAGGTGGCTTTTCAACCATTGAATGTTCCATTAAAGGTAATAATGTTTATTCTAAATTAAAATTTGAAAGCGGAGTTCATCGTGTTCAAAGAGTTCCGGAAACAGAGACAGCCGGACGTATTCATACATCAACTGCAACTGTTTTAGTAATGCCTGAAGTTGAAGATGTTGATATTGAGATTAAGCCAGAAGATGTTCGTGTTGACGTTTATCGTTCAAGTGGTAAAGGTGGACAAGGAGTAAATACAACTGACTCAGCTGTTCGTGTAACTCATATTCCAACTGGTATTGTTGTAACTTGTCAAAATGAAAGAAGTCAAATAAAGAATAAAGAAAGAGCTATGGTTGTTTTAAAATCTAGATTATATGATGCCGAAATGCAAAAACAAAATAATGAGACAGGTACAGCTCGTAAGAGTATGATTGGATCAGGCGATCGTTCAGAAAAAATAAGAACATACAATTATCCACAAAATCGTGTAACCGATCATCGTATTAACTTTAGTATTATGGAACTAGATCGTGTAATGGAAGGCAACTTAGATCCAATTATAGAAGCCTTAATAACAGAAGATCAAAGAAGGAAAATGCAAGGTGAGGAATAAACCTGAAAATATCAGCAACTTAGATTGGAATTTACTATGTCAAAAATATGATAACTTAGAAGAAGTTATTGCTAAAATAGATGAAGGTTATCCAATTGCCTATTTAATAGGAGACGTATCATTTTATGGTTATCCCTTTAAAGTAAATGAAAACGTTTTAATTCCCAGATTTGAAACAGAAACTTTAATTGAAAAAACTATTAAATTAATTAAAAGTCTAAATTTAGAAAATTCCAATTTAATTGATTTAGGAACTGGTTCTGGTGTTATAGCTATAACTTTAAAAAAAGAAATACCTTCTTTAAATATTACTGCAATTGATAAAAGTAAAGAAGCCCTAAAAGTCGCTATAGAAAATTCTAAATTAAATAATGTAAATGTAGATTTTCAAAATCAAGATATTTTTAATTACGAATTACCTGAAAATATAAGTATTGTAATAAGTAATCCTCCTTACATAGAAGAAGATTCTAATTATAATCAAAATATTCTTTATGAGCCAAAAGAAGCTATCTTTGTTTCTAATACAAACCCATTAATTTATTATGAACAAATATTAAAAATAGCTAAAGAACAAATTACCAAAAAACATCTTATTGCTTTTGAAATAGATGAAGATCATAAAGAAGACATGTACAAATTATGTAAGAAGTATTTTCCAAATGATAATATAGTTATTGAAAAAGATTTAGCAGGTAAAAACCGTTATGCTTTTATATATAGTGAATAAAAAATAAAAAGATTACCCAATATTATTTTAGAAAGGGTAATTTTTTAATGAAAAATACTTTAATATGTTTATCAATGATTATTTTAAGTTTAACCTTAATAAAAAATAAAAATCAAAATGAAGTAATAATCCCAACTGACTCTATTCGATTTAGAGTAATTGCATCATCAGATAGTGAATTAGATATAGAAACCAAACTAGAACTAAAAGATCACATTGAGAAAGTTCTTATAGATTTAACTAAAAATGCTACAACTACTGAAGAAGTAGATAAAATAATTGTTGATAACCTAGACTTTATCAACATTCAAATTCATGAATTTTTAAAAAATGATAATTACAAATTAGATTATGGTTTAAACTATTTTCCAAGTAAAACATATAAAGGAGTAGTTTATGAAGCAGGAGTTTATAACTCGTTAGTGATAACAATTGGTAATGGTCTAGGAAAAAATTGGTGGTGTACCTTATTTCCACCTTTATGTTTATTAGAAAATAATGAAACAACAAATGATGTTGAATACAAATTATTTATTTCTAGTATAATTGAAAAGTTTAAATAATATACTTAACTAGGTGATTTTTTGTTAAGTATTTTTTTAATTGGGGTAGCACTTTCTATGGATGCCTTTTCCATTGCTCTCTCCATCGGAACAACTCATTTATCAAAAAATAGATTTATATTAATTCCCATAGTAGTTAGTATAATGCACTTTGTTATGCCCTTATTTGGTTTATTTTTAGGTAATCAAATTTTGTCGGTAATAAATATCAATCCTAAAATTATCATGACCATAATCTTGTTATATCTAGCGTTTCTTATGTATAAAGATCGAAATAATGATAAAGTAACTAAAATAAATTCCTTATTAAGCATCTTTTTATATGCAATTTCAGTTTCTCTTGATAGTTTTTCAGTAGGAATTGGCTTAAAAGCACTAACTGATAAAATAATCATACCACCAATAATATTCTCATTATGTGCTGGAACAATTACTTATATGGGATTAATTCTAGGAAAGTATTCTCAAAAAGTATGGCAAGAAAAAGCATCACTTATAGGAATAATATTATTAATATCGATATCAATTGTCAATATTTGTAAATTATTTACTTAGATATTTGACTAAAACAAACTAAAATATTATATTATATTTAGAAAGGTAACTTTTTTATGAAAAAACTAATTATAGAAGGCCAGAAAGAATTATCTGGTACAATAAAAATAAGCGGTGCTAAAAATAGCGTTGTTGCTTTAATCCCTGCATCCGTATTAACAAAAGGAAAATGTATAATAAAAAATGTTCCTAAAATAAGTGATGTTAAATTATTATTAGAAATATTAAAATTATTAGGATCAAAAGTTGAATTAGAGAAAGATACCCTTTATATTGATAATTCAAACATTCATAATGAATTTATTCCTAAAGATATAGCATCTAAAATGCGTGCATCATATTATTTTATGGGATGTTTATTATCTCGTTTTGGTTATGCTAAAGTATCATACCCAGGTGGTTGTACAATTGGTGCTCGTCCAATAAATTACCATACTGCTGGTTTTGAAAAGTTAGGAGCAAACATAACAGTAGAAGATGATATAAATTATATTATAGAAGCCAAAGAATTAATTGGTAATAATATTTTTCTTGAGTTTGCCTCAGTAGGAGCAACTATAAATATTATGTTTTCTGCTGTTAGAGCAAAAGGAACAACCGTTATTCACAATGTAGCGAAAGAGCCAGAAATAATAAATATTGGCCAGTTCCTAAATAGTATGGGAGCTAAAATTACTGGATTAGGAACAGACACTATCACAATAGAAGGTGTAGATGAACTACATGATGGCGAAATAACCGTTATTCCTGACCGTATCGAAGCAGGAACCTATATGATGATTGGAACCCTTCTTGGAAATAATTTAAAAATAGATGGAATCATCCCCGAACATTTAACAAGTGTAATATCTAAACTTAAAGAAGCCGGTGCATCACTAAATGTAAAAGATAATCATGTAATCATTAACAAGGTAGATAAACTAGAGCCAGTTAACATTAAAACCTTAGTTTATCCTGGTTTTGTAACAGATTTAGGTCAACCAATGAGTACTATATTAACCCAGTGTGAAGGAACAAGTATCTTTGAAGAAACAATCTATGAAAATAGAATGAGACATATCAAATATTTAAATAAAATGGGAGCAAATATTGATTTAGATGGTAAAGTAGCCATGATTCACGGAAAAACATGTTTACATGGTGAAACAGTTGAAGCAACTGACCTTAGAGCTGGAGCAGCTATGTTGCTTGCCGGAATGATTGCTAAAGGAACAACAACCATAACAAATATAGAACATATTTTAAGAGGCTATGAAAACATAGTAAACAAACTAACAACAGTAGGAGCGAATATCAAAATAATAGATGAATAATAAGTGAGGAAATATGTATAAATACACATTAAATGATAATGAGGATATCATTAAAATATTTGATAATCTATATATAAAACAAGGAAGTAATGAGAAAATAACCTCAGCAATTTTAACAAATCAAAGACTATTATTTTTAGATTATATAGTTCAAAATGAAGGATTAGAAGTTTTAAGAATTGCTCGTGGATCTCAAGCAATTCAATATAAAGAAGTATATTATCAAATAATCTTAAATGATATAAAAATGATTAATAAAAAAGAATTATATGAAATAGTTCTTAATAATAATTCAATAATCGAATTTAATGACAAAAAATTGTATGATTTAATTTTAAAACTTAAAGAAGAGTAATATCTTCTTTTTTTGTTTGTTGATAACTATTAAGTATTCCACATTAAAATTTAAGTAAGTGTAAAATTTAAGTAAATTAATAAATTTTAAATTTAAAATTACCATTAACTCTAGTATATTTGATAATATTAAAATAGAAAGTGTGAGATTTATGGAAACAAAAGAAAATAAAGAAAATAAAAAATTAATAATACTAATAGGAGTCTTATTTGCGATAATTATAGGACTTTTAATAGGGTTAATATTTATAATAAATAATTCAAAGAAGCTTAATAAAACTAATCAAAGTTCTTCAACTATAAACAATGAAGCCACTACCATAACAACTACAACAAAACCTTCTACGAATTCAAATGAGACCATTAAGTCCCCAACCGCAGAAGAATATTTTCTAAATTTATGTGCTTCATCAAATTGTGAAGAATACAATTTAACTAAAGCAAAAGAATTGATATCAAAATATCGTATTGAAAATGATCTTATTTATGATGAAAATACTATGGTAGCCAAAAAAGCAAAAGGCACAACGGTAGAGTGCGATAAAGTATTTTCTGAAAATAATAGAGAAGTTAACTGTCCAGAAAATAATAAAGTAAAAAGTATAAAATACGAAGATTTCATCTTAAAGAAAAAAGAATTATATGGTCCAAATGCAACAATGCCAAAAGAAAAATTTGATTATGAAAATTGTGGAATATATCAATATGTAAAAGAAACAGATTCATTCGTTTTTTCTGGTTATCAAGGTTGTGGCGCCCCAAACTTAGTTTCTAATAATATATTACAAGCATATGAATTAAATAATAAATTATACATATATGGATTTGAATATATATCTGATGTAGGTGACATAGTTCCATCACTTTCAGAAAAAATCTATATATTTAATAAAATAAATGGAAACTTTTATTTAGAAAAAATTGAAAAAATATAATTAAAAATGGAGAAGTTTTATGGAAACTAATAATAATAAAAAAATAATAATTCTCTTAACAATCCTATTTGCAATTGTAATTGCACTTTTAATAGTCTTAATATTTAAAACTAACAATTTAAAAAAACAACCTGAATTAGACTCAAGTACAATAACAACGACAACAACTATATCTTTCCAAAAAGATGAAAATAATCAATTTGATCTATCAAAATTAAATAATGAAGAAATCAAATTTGTAAATATTGATGAATTAAATGAATATGAATATACCATGGATAATAATTTGTATCAAAAAATAAATTCTGAAACATTTGCTTATAAATCAAGTGAAAACAATTCCAACAAAGTATTTGAATTTGATTATATACCTTTTTTAAAAATAGAAAATAGCAAATTATTTTGGAAAGTTAATAATAAATGGGAATTAGATTCTAATATTAAAGAAGATATAAAATATTTCAATTATTTTAGTTCAGCAGATGTAACAATTTACAGTTTTATTGCGATTACATCAAATAAAATTTATATTATTGAAATCCCTGATGGAATTGATACAGATAGCGATATTTTAAAAGAACATGCATTAGAAGAATTTAATAAAAAATATAGTAAATTAATATATAATGTTATTGATGCCAAAACAGAAAGTGTTATAGAAAAACATAAACCAATTGCCTGTAATCTTTATAGTGATTTCTATTTTTCTATAAATAATAAAACATATCGAATAAGTAATAATAAGCTAAAATTAGCAAGTGATTATTCAGAATATTTTTCTGATAATTTGATAGAATATTTAGGAACATGTGAACCAGACACAGCTTCAATCAAAATTGATAAAAATGGTTTAATTTTAGACAATAATATTGATAAAACCAAAATAAATAAAGTAAAGTACTACTTAAAAAATGCTAAAATTGAAATGATTATAGATTCTAATATGAATTATTATCTTAAAACTAATAATAAAGACTATTATGGAAAAATTGATAATTTAAATTTTAATAAACAAACTAAGTTGTTAACTTTAACTTTTAACAATAACTCAATAAATCTTAAAGAAGTATCATATCATTTATATGACTATTCACAAAATAACTAAAATATGATAATATAAAAATGTATTAGAAATAATACGTTAAATAAATAATATTAATTTTATCAAGAATGAGGGAGAGAATTAGCTCTAAGAACTCATACCAACCTACTTAAGGCAAGGTGGTAATGCTAATATCGATGAAAGAGATTTATTACTAACTCTTTCAAGAGTTTTTTATTTTTGATAAAAATGGAAAGAGGTAGATTATGAAAAATTATTATTTAACAAGTGAATCTGTAACGGAAGGACATCCAGATAAAATATGTGACAAAATAAGTGATTATATTTTAGATGAGGCCTTAAAACAAGACAAAAATAGTAAAATGGCAGTAGAAGCAACAATTAAGGATGACTTAATATTAATTTATGGAGAAGCAACAACAAATGCTAAACTTAATTACGAACAACTGGCTAAACAAGTATTAAAAGAAATTGGTTATACGGAAGAGTATAATGTAATAGTTAAGGTAAATAAACAATCAATTGAAATTAATAATGCTGTCAACAAAGATAAAATAATGGCTGGAGATCAAGGTATCATGTTTGGATATGCAACAAATGAAACTAAAGAGTATATGCCATTAACCATTCTTTTAGCAAATAAACTCGCTAAAAGATTAACTGATGTAAGAAAGCAAGCCAAAGACTCAATATTAAGACCAGATGGAAAAACTCAGGTAACAATTGAATATGAAAACGATTTACCTAAAAGAGTTGATACAATAATCATCGCAAGTCAACATAAAGAAAATATTGATTATGAAGAATTAAAAAAATTAATTATAGATGAGGTAATAAAACCGATAATCCCTAAAGAGTTACTAGACGAAAATACCAAAATATTAATTAATACTAGCGGTAAATTTACAATTGGCGGTTCATTTGGCGATAGCGGTACAACCGGTCGTAAAATAGTTGCAGATACTTATGGTGGAATAGGTAAAGTAGGCGGTGGTTGCTTTAGTAGTAAGGATCCATCAAAAGTAGATCGAAGTGGTGCATATTATGCTAGATACGTTGCCAAAAATATAGTTGCTCATAATTTAGCAGATAAATGTGAAATAGAGCTTGCTTATGCTATTGGGAAAGAATATCCAATATCAGTTTACATAAATACTTTTAATACTAATAAAGTACATATAGAAAAAATCTATGATTATGTTAATAAAAACTTTAACTTCAGTGTTGATAATATCATTAAGGAATTAGATTTATTAAATCCCATCTATTACAATTTAGCAGCTTATGGTCATTTTGGACGAACTGATTTAAACTTAACATGGGAACAAATTAAATCATAATTTAATGGACAAAGTATATTTGTCTCTTGCAATTTTTCAAATATATGTTATACTATCGAAGTAAAAACGAATTTCTATGATTTAATTTAAATCATGGCGGAAGGAGAATAAAAGATGAAGAAAAATTTACATCCATCATTTGTAGATTGTACAGTAACTTGTGCTTGTGGACATACTTTCCAAACAAAATCTAATAAACCAACACATTTTGTTGAAACATGTAGTGCATGCTCACCAGCATATAATCCAGAAATGAGCAAAACTGCTAAGAAAACTGGTACTGTAGAAAAATTCAATAAGAAATATAATTTAAATTAAGTGCTAAAATAGGCACTTTTTTTGTTAATTAGGTGTCAAATATGTTTCAAATTTTAAATATTTATAAATATTTGTGGTAATATAAAAATAAGTAGGAGGAATAATGGAAAAAGAATATTATGAAAAATTATTGAATAATTCAGTTAATTTATATACTAAAGGAACACTAATGCAATATGGTTTAAGAGAAGATCAAGCCTTAGAAATTGTTTCTAACCTAACTGGAATTGCTCCTGAAAAATTACAAGAACTAAGAGCAGAAAGAATTAATAACATAAGTGAAAGTATGAGTAAATCAAATGAAGTTCTTTCAACAATGATATCTAGATAGTAGAAAGGGATAATTAACATGAAAGTAGCAATTGCAACAGACCATAATGGCGTTAATATCAAAAAAGAAATAATTAAATATTTAAATAATCAAAATATTGAAACCATTGACTTAAGTGAACATAATTCAGCCGTTGATGATTATCCACTATATGCTTTTGAAGTAGGAAAAGCAGTATCATCTAAAGAAGCAGATTATGGAATTTTACTTTGTGGAACTGGTATTGGAATGAGTATTGCCGCTAATAAAGTTAAAGGTATTCGTTGTGCTCATGTAACAAGTAATACAGAAGCAATGCTAGCCCGTGCTCATAACAACGCAAATATTATCGCTTTAGGAGCAAATAATCATAAAGTTAATGACTTAATTAAATGGATAGATTTATTCTTAACAACCGATTTTAAAAATGAAGAAAGACATGTAAGAAGAAATAAACAGATAATGGAGTATGAACAAAAGTAATGATAAAAACAATTATATATATAGTTTGTGTTTTACTATCCGTATTTGTTCTAAATGGAATTAATTTTAATAATTTTTTTAAAAAAAATCACATAATTGAAGCAAGATTTTTTGTTATCATCATAAGCTTAATTATGGGATATCTATTAGGAAGTTTTATAATAGAGTTTTTAAATGTAAGTGCAATCTTTTAAGGAGACCTATGAAAAAAATATTATTATTAATCTCATTCTTATTACCAATATTTATAAGTAGTTTTAATAAAACTACTTTTTTATTTTCTAATAAGGATAAAAATATAATTATTTACTTAACTGATTTAGATTTATATTTAGATTTAAATGACTATGTTATTGGGGTTGTAGCATCCGAAATGCCTGCATTATTTAATGAAGAAGCTTTAAAAGCCCAAGCGGTAGCAGCCAGAAGTTTTGCAACATCAAAAATGAAAAATAATTACTTAGAACTAACATCAGGAATAAGTGATCAAGTATATAGTCCAATTTATAAATTGCAAGAAAAATGGCAATCTGACTTTGATAAATATTATCAAAAAATATCAAAATGTGTTAAATCAACCAATAATGAAGTAATAAAAAGGAATAATAAAATACTTAGAACTTATTATTTTTCAATGAGTAATGGATACACAGAAAACTCCCAAACTGTTTTTAATGATACCACTTTTACAAGTGTTAAATCTCTTGAAAATGAAAATACACCAAATTACAAATTTCAAAAAACCTTTTCAGCAGAAGAACTTCAAAAAATCTTAAATATATCAAACATAGATATTCAAAGTATTGAAAGAAATAATACAAACCATGTTTCTACAATAACTATTAATAACAAAATATATACTGGAATTCAATTCCGTAAATTACTAAATCTTCGTTCTACGGATTTTACTATTCAAAAACAAGATAACAACTACATTATAACCACAATAGGTTATGGTCATGGTGTTGGAATGAGTCAGTATGGTGCAAATCAAATGGCAAAAGAAGGATCATCTTATAAAGAAATATTAAATCATTATTATGAAAATACTGAAATATCTGAAATTTAAAGTATAAAAAATAATAAATTACCCAAACTTTTAATAGGAGGAAATATGAATAAAAAATATAAGTTAAAAGGATGGGTAGTTTTTTCAGTATATGCTATTTCAATTATTACAATTATTTCAAGCTTATACTTAGTAGGTAAGACATTAGAAGGAATGATTTATTCAAATGAATCTATATCTTATGTCTATAGAGGAATCATTGATGATGCAGTCCCAGTTGTAAGTACTACCAAGAGTAAAAAGTTTATAATGCCTTATAATGATGAAAATGTGAAAATTATTAAAAATTTCTATGATAAAGATTCTGATAATGTAACTCAAGAAAACTCATTAATACTTTACCAAAATACCTATATGCCAAATACCGGTATTCTTTACGGAAACGATAATGTTTTTGATGTATTAGCAGTTCTTGACGGAACAGTTGAATCAGTAACAACAGATGAAGTATTAGGAAATATTATAACAATTAGACATACCAATAATATGACAACAACATATGAAAGTTTAAATAATGTTGACGTAATTGTTGGTCAAGCAGTTAATCAAGGTGACATAATTGGTAAAAGTGGAACAAACAAAGTAGAATCATCTGCAAATTCAATGTTATTATTTGAAGTAAACTACAATGGTAATAATATCAATCCAACAAATATTTATGATAAAGAAATAAATGAACTTAATTAATGTTTACTTTTGAATTAACAGATAATTATATACTTATTTATAATCATAAAACAAAAGAAATAATAAAAGAAGAAATCCCTTATAATATTATCTCAAATAATAAAATATATGATTATCTAAAATTAAACAAAATAATAATTGATATTATTAACAAATACAAATTATTAAATTCTCTATTTAAAACAAAGATAAATATTTTAATTTTTGAAAATAAAACACCAACAGAAATATATCTTTTAAAAAATTTATTTAAAAATCTTTCAAATATAAACATTAATCTTATTCATGTTTCTAGTTTATTTGATAATAAACATTTATTTATAAGTGGAAATAAATTATATTATCAAGATAAAAGAGTTGAAAGGTTAAATAATAATGAATATATTTTAGTTGGTTATAATGAAAATTATCCTAAATTAAAAGAAAAAATATATCAAAAATATATTATAAAATTATTACAATATGAAGATTCATATCGAAAAATATTCGACAAAGTCTTCTGTTTACTTTTAATAATGTTAATTGTATAATTATTATAATAAAGGAGCAAACAATAATGATTCAAATTGATAAAAAATTTGCTTATATATTTATAATATTAACAGCAACAATGTTATTAATTACTGGTAGTTTTTTAATATTTAAATCAAGTGCATATCTTTCAAGAGATAAAATAGTTACAACAAGACCTAATAAAAATACTGAAATAAGTGTTGTAAATGAAAAAATTGAATTAACAGATGAATTAAAAAATAATTTAAAACAAATAATTCCTAAAAGTACTTGTAATGAAGATTTATTATACTCACAATTTAATGGTGGATTTTATCTAGGCTTAAATAATGATGAATCACCTGAAGACTGTCCAAATATTAAAGTATATACCAAAGATTATAATTGGCAATCATCATCAGATGAAATATTGTTATATAGTTATGTTCTTTTATTTGACGGTGTAAACTATGGTAAAACATATCAAAATTTAGTAGTTCCAAGTTCTAAAATTGAATCACTATCCGAAAATTCTTTTATAGGTTATGGTGGAAAATATAAATTCACTTTTGCAAAAGTAAATAATGATTATGTTTATACTTCAACAAGTTACATAAATTCTTAGATTTCTAAGAGTTTTTTCTTTTTCTTAAAAAAGTTATGATATAATTAATTAAAGATAGATTGGAGATAAAATATGAAAGTTGTTGATGGAAATACTGCCTGTTCTATGATGGCCTATAAATTAAGTGATATAAGTTTTATATATCCAATAACCCCATCTAGTCCTATGGCAAGTAACATAGATAATATGAATAATAAAGACATTAAAAATATTTTTAATGATAATGTAAATGTTTATGAAATGCAAAGTGAAGCTGGTGCTGCTGGTGCCCTTCATGGTGCTTTAAATGCTGGAAACTTAGGTACAACCTTTACTGCAAGTCAAGGATTACTTTTAATGATTCCTAATATGTATAAAATGGCTGGAGAATGTTTGCCAGCTGTAATTCATGTTGCAGCTCGTAGCTTAGCAACCCATGCCTTAAGTATTTTTGGTGATCATCAAGATATTTACGGAGTAAGACAAACTGGCTTTTGCTTTTTAGCAAGTACGAATGTTCAAGATGCTCATAATTTAGCCTTAATTTCCCATTTATCAGCCATTGAAAGTAGCTCACCATTTTTACACTTCTTTGATGGCTTTAGAACCAGTCATGAATATAATGTTATAAATGAAATAAGTGATGACGTAATCAAAAAACTAGTAAATTATGATAAAATCACTGAATTTAGAAATCGTGCTTTAAACTCAAATAAAAGTATCACAAAAGGAACAGCTCAAAATGAAGATATCTATTTTCAATCAGTACTAACAAGAAATAAAGATTACGCCAAAGTTCCTGATATCGTAAACGATTATATGCAAAAACTAAACAAAGAAATAGGAACAGACTATAAACCATTTAATTACTATGGTGGAACAAACGCTAAAGTAGTCCTTATCGCTATGGGATCAGTATGTGATACTATTAAATCAGTTGTAAAAAATAATCCTTTATTTGGTTTAATCGAAGTACATCTATATCGTCCATTTAGTAAAGAATATCTACTTAACGTCTTACCAAAAACAACTAAAAGAATTGGCGTATTAGATCGAACTAAAGAACACGGTGCTAGTGGTAACCCCTTATATTTAGATGTAGTATCATCTCTTAAAAATACCAATATCAAAATTTTTGGTGGAATCTATGGACTATCAAGTAAGAATACCACTCCAAACGATATTTACGATGTATACATGAATTTATTAAATAATCCTAAAGATGATTTCTCAGTCGGTGTTATAGATGATGTAACAAATACAAGCCTAACTCACTATAAATATATTGAAGAAGATAATTTTAGAGAATTTAAAATCTTTGGTTATGGTTCAGATGGATCCGTAAGTGCATCAAAAGATATGTTAAAAATCTTAGGTAAATCTGCTTATGTTCAAGGATATTTCGAATATGACTCTAAAAAAAGTGGTGGCGTAACAGTTTCCCATTTAAGATTATCTAACAATCCAATAAATGCCCCATACTATACAAATCATCCTGAATTATTAGTAGTAACCAAAGACGAATACTTCCATAAATTTGACATGATAACCGGTTTAAAACCAGGTGGTAATTTAATAATAAATACCTCAAAAACCGAAGAAGAACTAAATAAATTCCTGCCAACAAACATTAAAGAATACCTAAATGCAAATAATATCAAAACATATATAATAAACGCTAGTAAATTAGCCGAAGAAAATGGAATTAAAGGTAAAATAAGTTTAATAATCGAAACCTCAATTTTAAATTTATTAAATATTCCAAATTATCAAAATATCTTAATTGAAAACGTTAAAGAAAGATTTAGAGCTAAAGGAGAATCTATTGTTGAAAGTAATATCAAAGTTATAAAAGAAACTCCAAATAATCTATTTAATATCAAGATTACTAATGATGAAAGTATAAGTATTAATTCAAGTAACAATATTTTTGAAATGATTAATTCAAGACGCGGTAATGAATTGACTGTTAAAGATCTTCTTGATTATAAAGATGGTGCTTTCCCAGGTGGAACAACCAAATTTGAAAAACGTAAAATTAGTGAGGATATTCCTGTTTGGAATAAAGAAAAATGTATTAAATGTGGAATGTGTGCTTTAGTTTGTCCTCATGCCGTAATAAGACCATTCGAATTACCTAATGGAGAATTTATTATTAGTATAAGTGGAGCTGACTGTACCGGTTGTGGTTTATGTATTAAAACATGTCCAAAAGATGCTTTGTCCTTCGGCAAATTTGATGAAGAAAAACAAAAAGAAGCTAACGAACTATTTAATAATTATGAAAATCCTAAATACCCATTAACAACCATTAAAAATATTGAATTAAGAAAACCATTATTTGAGTTTTCCGGAGCATGCGCTGGTTGTGGCGAAACACCATATATCAAATTATTAACTCAAATTATTGGTGAAAAATTAGTTATTGCCAACGCAACAGGTTGTTCAAGTATCTATGGAGCCTCATGCCCTAATACCCCTTATTCTGTATCATGGAGTAATAGTTTATTTGAAGATGCTGCTGAATATGGATTTGGAATTCTAAATAGTTTTAACAACTTACAAAATCGTATAAAAAAAGAATTAGTTAGAATTAATAATGAAGATACAAAATATCTATTAGAACTACTAGACTCTAACGATTATGATAAAATAAAATCCGAATTACCTAAATTCAAAAAATACATTAAAGAAGATTTATTAAGTTTTGTAACACCTAAAAGTGTATGGACTATCGGTGGTGATGGTTGGGCCTATGATATCGGTTTTGGTGGATTAGATCATGTAGCATCATCAAATGAGAAAGTAAGAATTCTTGTACTAGATACTGAAGTATATTCAAATACTGGTGGTCAGTCAAGTAAATCAAGTCATTTAGGACAAGTTTGCGAATTTGCAAGTGGCGGTAAGAAAACATCTAAAAAAGATTTATTTAAAATTGCCATGTCATATCCAAATATATATGTCGGAAGCATTAGTTTAGGTGGTAACTTCATGCAAGCAATTAAAACAATTAAAGAAGCCGAAGAACACGATGGCCCATCAATTATAATTGCATATTGTCCATGTATTGAACAAGGTATTAAAGGAGGAATGAGTAATTCAATCAAAGAAGAAGCTCTAGCAGTCGATTCAGGTTATGTCTTATTAATGAGATATAAAGATAATAAACTATACCTTGACTCTAAAGAACCAAACTTTGATAAATATGATGAATTCCTATCTAATGAAGTTAGATACAACGCATTAAAAATAAAAGACATAAAAAAAGCAAACGAATTGCTTGCTATAAATAAAGAAATAGCGGTTCAAAGATACAACTATTATAAAGAAATTTCTAATAAATAAAAAAATAGAGGCTATCCCCCTGGGTTAGCCTCAAAGAATAAAAAGGGGTTGGCTAGTGTGATACTAGCACCAATTCGCCTTTAAGTGAATTGGTACTTGTTATACTAAAGGAAAAAGACTTAAAAGTCAACAATTTTTTGTTAAAATTTAAAATATTTTTTAAAGGAGATAAATATGCTAGAAGATATTAAAGGAATTGGTCCTAAAACCTTAAAATTATTTCAAAATTTAAACATCTTTACCATCCAAGATTTAATCACATACTATCCCTATAAGTATAAATTATATCACCCAGTCACATTAGATAACTATGAAGAAAACACTGAAGTTTTAATAAACGGATATGTCGCATCCGATGCCAAAATATACTATATTAAAAGAAATTTAAATAAAATAAGTTTTAGATTAAATACTGGTACTAAACTAATAAACGTTACCATCTTTAATCGTCCCTTCATTAAACAACATCTGTTATTAAATAAATATATTTCCGTAATAGGAAAATATAACGTCAAGACCAACACATTTACAGCCAGTGATATAAAATTAACCCCAATAATTAAAGATGAAATAGAACCAATTTATCACACAACCCAAGGACTAAAACAAGTAAATATTCATAAAATAATTAATAATTTATTAGAAAAAAATATCTATGTTCCCAGTCTAATACCTGAAGAATACATTAAAGAATATTCATTATTAGATAAATTAACCGCTATAAAAGAAATTCATAATCCAACCAGTACTAATAATTTAAAACAAGCTGAAATATGTCTTAAATATGAAGAATTATTTGAATATACTTTAAAAATAAATTATTTAAAATATTTAAAAGATAAAACAACTACATCATATATAAAAACATTTGATACCTCAAAATTAGATAATTTAATATCAAGTTTACCATTTAAATTAACCGATTCACAAGTAAATGCCGTAGAAGATATAAAAAAAGATTTTAACTCACCAAAGCATATGAATAGATTAATTCTAGGTGATGTTGGAAGTGGTAAAACAATTATATCTTTCCTAGCCCTTTACATGAATTATTTATCTGGTTATCAAGGCGTCCTAATGGCACCAACTGAAATATTAATAAAACAACACTATGAAAATATCAAAAAAATCTTAACAGACTTAAATATTGAAATACTAACTGGTTCAACAACTAAAAAAGCCCGTGATAAAATAATTGAAAATCTAAAAAACGGTAAAATAGATATTTTATTATCAACTCATTCAGTCTTAAATGATGATGTCGTATTTAAAAATATCGGACTAGTTGTAACCGACGAACAACATCGCTTCGGTGTAAATCAAAGAAAGAACCTTCAAAACAAAGGAGAAAATGTTGACGTACTTTATATGAGTGCAACTCCAATCCCTAGAACTCTAGCCTTAACTATTTTTAAAGATATGGACATAACTGAAATTAAAACAAAACCATTAAATAGGAAACCTAAAATTACTAAATTATATAAAACAACAGAAATTAAAGAAGTTCTATATGAAATGTTAGATGAAATTAAAAAAGGACATCAAATCTATGTCGTTAGTCCCCTAATCGAAAATGAAGAAGAAAATACCAAACTAGCAAGTGTTAATTATTTATATGAAAAAATAAATGTAGCCCTTAATGGTAAAGTACCTATAGGTGTTCTTCATGGTAAATTAAAAAATGAAGAAAAAGAAAATATAATGAATGATTTTAAATCAAATAAAACTAAGATCTTAATATCAACAACCATCATTGAAATAGGAGTAGATGTTAGTAACGCTACGATGATTGTTATATTTAATGCCGAAAGATTCGGCTTGGCAACCCTTCATCAGTTAAGAGGTCGTATAGGTAGAAATGATATAGAATCAAAATGTATTTTAATAAGCGACTATGACACGCCAAGATTAAAAATATTAGAAGAAAGTGAAGATGGCTTCTACATTTCTGAAAAAGACTTCGAATTAAGAGGAGCCGGTGATTTATTTGGTGTAAAACAAAGTGGAGATATGGTCTTTAAAATAGCTAATCTAAATAAGGATTTTAAAATATTAAAAAAATGTAGTGAAGACTCTTTAATTTTTTTAAACAAACATATTAACGAAATAGATAAATTTCCTATTCAAAAAACCATAATAAGGGGTGTAAAAAATCTAAATTAATGATATATTTATAGTAGAAGGAGTTGAGATAAATGAATAGAGCAAAAATTAAAAATGATGCCAAAAAAATGATTGAAGGAAATCTATGGACCATTTTAAAACCAATGTTAATTGTTATGATTGTTTTAGGTTTTGTAAATGTAATATCAGAAAAAGTATTACAAGATACATTCGCAGGAACAATGTGTTCAACTTTGCTTTCACTTGCAGTAATGCCTTTATCATATGGTTTAGATGTATTTATTCTTAAATATGTAAGAAAAGAACAAGTAGAATACGATGAAATATTTAAATATTATTCTAAATTTGTTCCTATATTCTTATTAGGATTATTAATGTCTATTTTTATTGGTCTTTGGTCTTTATTATTTGTTATACCAGGTATTATAGCTGCTATATCATATAGTCAAGCAATGTTTATCATGATTGATGGTGAAGAAGAACCAGGTGCTTGCATCAAAAAATCTAAAGAGATGATGTATGGTTATAAATGGGATTATTTCGTATTTATGTTAAGTTTCTTTGGTTGGTATTTACTTTGTGCATTAACATTTGGTATTGCCCTAGTATATGTTGCACCATATGTTTCAGTTTCAGAAGCACTATACTATGAAGAACTTAAAAAAATTACAAAAAATTAAATAATATAAATTGACAAACTATTCATAATTTTATATTATTAAATAGGTAAGGTAATAAACCTTACTGATCCTCTAACGAATCTTGTTAGAGTGTATCAACCAAAACCCCCTGAAGAGGACATGATTCATTGTGTCCTCATTTTTGTTTACTTGGAAATAGAGGGATTGAGAGGCATTACACTTTTCGAAGAACCAGTTTAGGTGGCAATTAGGTGTCAAATTTAAAATCATGTATCACTAATTATCTGAAAAAAGAAATTAGTGATATAATATAAAATGTTTGAAACATTACTTTGGAAAGGAATTAAAAAATGGAAGAAAAAGATAAAGAATTTGAAATTTCAATAGATACTGAAGTTGGTACCGGTTCATTGAAGCTTAAAAATTTTAAAAATAGGGTTGTTGCTTCTATTGGTGATATTATAGTTGATCAATTATCTTATTTTAGATGGAACAATACCTTAAAGTTTCTAGATAAATATAATAGAAAAAGAGCAAGAAGAAAATTAGAAGGAAAAGAGACGCCATTACCTCCTAAATTTATTTTAGAAGTATTAGAAAATGCTATACAAGAAGACAATGAACAAATTCAAGAACAATGGTGTAATATGCTAATTAATTGGCAAGACATTGAAAAAAATTGTGAACCTAAATATATGTATATTGATATTTTAAAAAATTTAAATATTAATGAAATTAGATTATTGAAAAAAATAAGTGTTGATCCCAATTTAGAAGAAACACGTACAAATAAAAATATGTATTACGACAGAAATATTATTCAAAACGCATTACACATTAATAATGAAGAATATGAACTTATGGTTTTAAATCTGTTTAGATTAAAAGTTTGTGATAGCTTAAAGTCTTCGGGTAATGCAATATCAGTTGGAAATCTTCCTGTTTTAGCTGATGCTGGAATAGATAAAATTATAATTACGTCTATTGGATATAATTTGATAAAATTAATAGATGAATAAATGATTAGATAAAGAGGAATTAACTATAAATTTAGCTTATAGAATGCTTAAGAAGTATGGGGATTATAAATGAAAAAATTTATGTTTGAAATGATAACATCACCATTATTTTTATTTGAAAATCCTATTTATAATTACGTAGCAATGACTATTATAGGTTATATTGCATATAAAATAGCTTTTAGCGTTGTTGGCGAATTGGGTTTTAGAGGTGAAATCGGTTCAATAAGTCACTGGATAATAAGAATTTTTGTGTTTATATTTGTATGGACTATATGTTGCATAGTAATTACTTTGGTGACATTTATTATTGAAAATTTGATAATTATTATAATTAGTACTATGTTATTGTTTACAATATACATTTTGAAAATATATGCTAATAAAAATCAAATTTGCATATCAAATAAAAAAATACTTTAAGATTTGAAATGTAAAAATAAAAATTAGATATTGATTAATATATGATTTAGTCGATTATATTATTTAAGGTGAAAATATGAATGAATGGGAATTAGCAAGATATCTAATAGATTCAAAAAAGTGTATTGATAGTTTAATGTATATAGAAAATAATTTTGAACCATTAAGCAATTTAGATTTAAAATCTATAATAGATTCTAAATTAAGACTATATTATATAGATTTATGCATAATATTTGATTATAGTTTCAATAAAACAGAATTAAAAAATAAATTATTGCATTGCTTTAAAGTATGTCAAAATAGTTTGCCCAAAGAAATCACTTTAGATTATGTGACATATGATAAAAATCTTTTTAGATATGTAAATATGATTACACCAGAAATAGAAAATAAATTAAATGAATTATTATATAATAAAAAAATCAAATAATAACTATTCAAAAGATTTTAAAGTGTTTAATGATACAGAAGATATTAGAACAATCACTGATTTAAATGATTATGCAGTACTACTTGAAAATGGAATAAATTTAAAAGAAGTCTTGCAAAATAGGCAAGATGCATGTATCAAAATAATTGTATTATTTAATCAAAATATATTGGTAACATTAAAAGCCTCAAATAAATTACTTCAAGATAATGAAAATATATTCATTAAATTTTTAAATGAAATAAAAAAATAGATATAGTTGATATATCTATTTTTAGCGAGTATCTCTTGAAACATCATATTTATTTTTTATAAATAATTTGTTTAACAACATTATCTAAATACTCGCATAATTCATTTAAAAATAAAAAAGTGCTGACTTTGTTTTCAAAACAAGATATAATATTATTAGTGCCAACTTTTATAAAAGAATAGTATATAATATATTTTATAGTTAATTACAATCAAGGATAAACTAATGTATAATTTTTACAAAAGTGCTGACTTTGTTCATAAAACACTGTATAATATTATTGTATAGTGCTGATTTTTATTCATAAAATTGATAAACTATAAAGGGAGGTTAATTATGACAAAATATAGAGTACTAGATTTATTTTGCGGAGCAGGGGGACTTAGCTTAGGATTTAAATTAGCAGGTTTTCAAATTGTAGGTGGAATTGACTTCCAACAAGATGCAATTTATACACATGAAAAAAATTTTAAAAATAGTATATCCATATGTGGAGATATTAAAGAAATATCAGATGATAAGGTTAAAGAGTTGTATGAAAATAAGGTTGATATAATTATAGGTGGACCACCATGTCAAGGTTTCTCGGCAGGAAACAGACAACAAATTGAAAATGATCCAAGAAATAAATTGTTTTTCGAATTCATTAGATTTGTCAGAATTTTACAACCAAAGGCAGTTGTAATTGAAAATGTAAGACAAATATTAACGAAAGATAAAGGTTTTGCTAAAACTAAAATATTTGAAATTTTAGAAGAACTTGGATATAACGTTGATGTTAGAGTTTTAAAAGCGAGTGATTATGGGGTTCCTCAAAACAGAAATAGAGCAATTTTTATTGGATTAAAAAAAGAATATGGTAAAATTGATTATGATAAGATTAAAAAAATATCAATTCCAGTAACAGTAAAAGAAGCAATCGGAGAATTATATGAATTGGAAAATAAAAATACAAATATTATAACAATCAAACCATTAACAAAATTTCAAAAATATGTTAGATCAAAAGATAATATGATATTTAACCACGATATAAAATATCCTAACCAAGAAGTACAAGATAGAATTAATTTTGTTCCACAAGGTGGAAATTGGCAAAATGTACCAGAAAATATGTGGAAAACAAAAAGAAACAATAGACATTCTTCTGCATATAGAAGATTGGATGAAAATAAACCATCAATAACAATAGATACTGGCCATATGAATTATTTTCATCCATTATATAATAGAGTTCCAACGGTTAGAGAGTCAGCAAGATTACAATCTTTTCCAGATGATTTTATTTTTGTCGGTACACCTACAAGTCAATTAAGGCAAGTAGGAAATGCAGTGCCACCATTGATGGCAAAAGCAGTTGCAGAATTAATTAAGGAGACTTTAGAAAATGAAAAATAGTAAAAATGTGATAGATTTGTTCTGTGGTTGTGGCGGATTTTCTAAAGGGTTTGAAGACGCCGGTTTTGAAGTTAAATTAGCTATAGATATGTGGAATGATGCTATTGAAACATTTAATGTAAATCATCATGTGCCAGTTGGGATAACAAAAAACATTTATGATTATACTAATGAAGAAATAAAAGAATTTGCAAAGAAAAATCGCATTACAGGAATTATAGGTGGACCACCATGTCAAGGATTTAGTATGGTCGGTAAAAGAGAGGCTAGCGATAAAAGGAATACGTTATATTTACAATATGTAAGATTTGTAGAACAAATAAGACCAGAATTTTTTATTCTTGAAAATGTTAAGGGGTTATTGACTTTACAAAAAGGATATTTTAAGAAAGAGATAATAGAAAGATTTTCTGAACTTGGATATAATGTCACATATAAAGTGTTACGTGCATGTGATTATGGTGTTCCCCAAAAAAGAGAAAGGGTATTTTTTGTAGGGCTTAGAAAAGATAAATTTGGAGATAAATTTTTTGAATATCCTCAACCAGTTAATCATATAGTTGGAACTGAAGAAGCGTTAAGTGATTTACCTTCTCTTGATAATGGTGAATTAGAAACCGAATATAAGACTAAACCGCAGAATGAATTCCAAAAATTAATGAGAAAAAATTCAAAATATATAAACAATAACGAAATAACAGTACACTCGGATCAAACAAAGAAAATTATTTCAATGATTCCAGATGGTGGTAATATTAAATCATTACCATCAGAATATTTTAAAATTAGAAACTATAGCTCTGCTTTTAAAAGAATGAATAGTAAAGAACCATCAACAACAATAGATTGTGGCCACAGAAATTATTTTCATTATAAAGAAAATAGAATCCCTACCGTTAGAGAATCTGCAAGAATTCAATCTTTTTCAGATAATTTTATATTTCTTGGATCTAAAACTAGTCAATATACTCAGGTTGGTAATGCAGTGCCACCACTTTTAGCAGAAGCAGTGGCTAATGCTTTAAAAAAAATGTATAAAGAAATTGATAAAAACGACTAAAAAATGGTTGTTTTTTTAATATATTAATAAATCTTATTAAAAATATGTTACAATGTAATTGGTGGTTGTAGTTATGTTTAGTTATGAGAATTTGTATAATAAAGTGTTTGATACAACAATAGATTCGGATAAACTTGTTATTATAAGTGGTTATGTTGGACCTGCAGTTGTTCAAGACTTAAAAAAATTACCATATGATGTAGAGTTATATGTTGGAATGTATGGTAATGTAATTAGTGGAATATTACATAAGAGTTTATTAAAATCAGATAAAATGGAAAATGTTTCTATATTTTACACTAATATATTGGTTCATGCAAAATGCTATATTTGGTTTAAAAATAATAAAATAGTTAAGGCTTTGATTGGATCAGCAAACTTTTCAACAAGTGGTTTAATGACTCCTAAAAAGGAAGTATTAGGATATATTCCTGAAGAATCATATGATGAAATGTTAGTATATATTAATCTAATTAAACAGGTTTCATATTCAGTAAAAGAATATAATTATGAAGAAAAAAATATCATCGGTTTTACTGATGATATGACTCAAACTATAAGTGATAAAGAGGTTGAAATTTCTTTATTAGCGGCTAGAGGTAGTGGAAATCAAAACAATATTATAGGTATTGCCACTAATCCGGGTGATGTACATGCAGGAGCTGGTTTAAACTGGGGATTTTCCAACGGTATGCCAAAACCAAATGATGCATATATTAAAATTCCAAAAGAACAAATTATTAATAATCCTTTAATGTTTCCGCCTAAAAGTAATGATATAAATGATCCAATTGATGTAATTTGGGATGATGGCACAGAAATGCAAATGCTTTTGGAAGGTAATCAAACTGTAGAGGGTATTGATTACCCTAAACAAATTAGTACATATAAGAGCAAAAAAGAATTAGGATTATATTTAAGAAAAAGAATAGGAGATGCCATAGGAAAAAACTTAATTATTTCAGAAGAATTGTCAAAAGATGAGTTCGTTGCTAAAGCACATTATTATAAAGATAAATTTATAACAAAAGAAATGTTAGACTCATATGGCAGAACATCAATTAATATTAAGTTAATTGGCGACCGAACTTATTATTTTGATTTTTCAAGAACTAATGTTGATAAAGAACAATAAGGAATCAAGTAAAAAAATGTTAAAATTATAGTGAGGTGATTATTATTGTAACTGAAAAATATAATGATGTAATTTGTTTAAGAAAAAATGTTTTTTTAGATGAAGAAAAGTTTATCAAAAATTTATTATATTCAAGTGTACAAATAATTTCTGATGAAGAATTTAAAAATTATGGAATGACAAATAAAAATATAATGTTTTTCTTAAATTATATTACAGAAACATTAGGAAGTGTCTCGATGCTTGGAAGTAGAAATTTGGGTACATCTATATTGGGAAAAATAGAAAATATTATTAATTATTATGACAATATAATTAAATTATTTGAAAAAAAAGACAAGAATCCAACTATTCCTAAAAATAAGCGAGAATATATAATTAGACATATTAAAAATAATATTATAATTCCAGACAACAACAAGAAAACTTTTTTAAAATTTATTAGTATTCAAAATATTAGTGACGAAGAGTTCATTGAAAATTTAAAATTAATCCAGTCTAGTTTAATTAGTGATAAATATTTTTCAATGGTTTCTGATAAATTATATGATTGCATTATAGATAATAAAGCTGAAGAAGTTAATTTTGATAAAATTAGCAATCTTACAGATGAGTATATTGCATTATTAATTGATTATATAGGTATAAGTGTTTTTGAAATCAAAAAGATAATTCGAGATGCTTATAGAAGTTTTTTTGATAAAAAAGATGAAAATATCTTTTTAAGCATGTTTGAAAAATTAGCGGAGCAATATAACAATAATAATAATTATATGCTTTTTATAAAAATGGATAGGGCGTTTGATGATAAATTAGTAACAGCACTTAAACAATCAGGTAATGATAATTATGTTATTTATAGTAAATCCGGCTTTATAAAGAAATTGAGTGAAGAAAATATAAATAATAGAAAAATTTTGGATCAAATAATTAAAGAGTATGGTGAATTGAGTAAAGATAACAACTACTTTTTGTATACGAAGCTTGAATCCAAGGATATATGGCATGCAATTAAATTGTTCAAGCAAAACACTATTCAACCTTTTATAGGTTCAATGCTTTATTCCGGTATTAAAGTTGGAACTCAAAATAACAAGTATATAGTTGTCGAGTGCAAAAATGAAAAGAAATATATTAAAGATTATACATACCATGATGACATATTTAAACCTCTTTCTCAAAGTAGAATAAATTATTCAGATGTTTTTAAAAGATATGTTATTGAAAATTCTAATAATGAAGTAAATAGAATAATTGATGAGGCTGTTCAATTATTGCCATATTATAAAAATTCTGATTCAATTTTAACTAAATTTACCAATACATGGTTTGCTTTAGAGACACTTTTTAGAAATTCATCTGATAAGATTAAGGATTCATTAGAATTATACGCTAGTAAATTAGTTGCTGATAGAATGATATCTGGTTATATTTATGTTACCGTTTCTCAAATTAAAAAAACTTATATTAATTTTTCTAAACTAAGTAATAATTTTGTTGAAAATATGCTATTGAATTATGAAGAAGTTATGAGAAATAGTTCTTGTAATTGTCAGTATATTGATTGGAAGTATAAAAAGATTTTAAAAATTGTTGATAATTATGACGAAATATATAATTCAAAATTATTAGAGGCAATTGAATTATTAGACAATGCATATAGATTACGTAATAAACAATTTCATGGAACAAAAGATTCACAACTCGAAAACATGTCTGGTTTTCTATATGATATTGTTAATGATACAATTTCATTTTATATAGATTACCTTGATGTATATAAAGATGAAAATATCAATTTTTCCGCATTGTATAATTTAATAAAAAATATACATTTAATAAAATCATCAATTATGCAAACAAAGGATAATAATATTGAAAAATTAGCTATTTTATATGATTCAATAAGAAAAATTTAAATATGCAATAACTAAACTAACTTTATGTAACAACACATAGGTAACAAAATTAATTATAAGAAATAGCAGATAAATCAAACAAAATTATGTTCTTTGACAGAAAAGGATATACTACAAGTAGAATTCAAAATTATAAATAAAAAATATTTTAATAAAATAAATGAATTTAATTGTAATAATTCAAAAGGAAATAACTAAAACAGTTAAGTTCCTTTTAATTTTCCTTAAGATATCTTTTTATAATAATTTAATACGTTTCTTACTTATCGCATAGTAATAATTTAAGCTAATCCAATTTATTATAATAATCTTTATAATTACAATATTATTATAAAAAGACATATTCCTTATATATTGTTTTAGATATTTCTTTGTTTTATCATAAATTTTTAAGTTGTCCCTATATAGTCGTTCTGTGTACACCTAATTTAGCAATAATTTTTGCATTTGAATATATTCTTTTTCCTTTTTCGTCAACTTCATTTATTAATAATTCAATTTGTGCCTTTGATCACGTTTTAAATGGTGATATTGATTTTTATTAGTTTTTAGTTTAATATTATTTTTAGACATATATGTACTACACCTTTCTATTTTGCTAATATAAGTATAATATTTCTATATGTCTTTTTTAATATGAGTTTGTTGCACTTCAGAAAAAAATTTTCCAAAAAATTAAATTTTTAAAAATCTATGGTATAATTACATTTAGTTGTAGTGGGGATTGATATCATGAACGAAAGAAATCAGGCAAAAGAATTTTATAATAATAAAAATTTTGAAGCTGCATTAATTACATATGATAAATTATGGAATTCGTCAAAAAAAGATGACTATAAACTTTTTGCGGAGTATGGAAATGCATTACGTAAATGCAATAAATCGCTAAACTTTATAAACGAGTTTTCTAAAATTCCAAAAAATTCACATATAAGAAAAAGTAGTTATGTGATATCTGTTTTATGTTGGTGTGTATACGATGTATATATTAAAGATTATATAGATAATGATGAATCCAACTTTGAAAAATTTATAAAAATGGCAAAACTTATAGTTAATCACTCTGTGCAAAAAGAAGCAAATAATGAAATTCTTACCCCATTTGTTCTTACTATCAAAAAAGTTGTAAAAGTATATAATAATAGGCCGTCGACACGAACATCTAGAAGTAATCAAGAGAAAATAGTTCAATGGTTAGGAAAGCTTAATCCAACAATACTATCTGAAGAGTGTTTTAAAACAAAAATAGGAGAAGATGAGTTTGAACAAGCGTCATCCAAAGAATTTTATTATCAAAATATGGTTAAGTCATATGAAAAACTAGGACAATATGAAAAATGTATTTTAATCGGTCGAGAAGCATTAGCAATAATTAAAAAATTTCATTATAAAAATAAAATTTGGATCACAGGTAGAATATTATATTCACAGTGTATGATTTCCAATAATAGACAAGTTGATTTTCAAAATTATAAAACATTTGCAGAAAAAGAAAATTACTGGTTTTTATGGCATAAACTTGCAAATATTTGTTATAGTTTTGGTAAATTTAAAGAAAGCTTATTATACAATTGCAAAGCTATTCACAATGAAATAATTGATGAAACAAAGGTAACTTTATTATATAATCTTGGACTATGTTGGGAATCACAAGGAATAAATGATAATGCTTCAATATATTACCAGGCATGTGCTTATTTTAGGTGTTTAATGGGGTGGAATCTATCAGAGGAATTGCAATATTATATATCTGAATATAAATTAGATGTTACAAAAAAACCAAATATTTATCAATTGAAATCTTTAGCTAAGAATTATATTGAACAAAATGATAACGAATATTTATATGGAAAAATAAATAATATATTGAAAAATGGACATTCCGGGTTTATAAATCAAGATAACAATGAAAATAATATATATTTTAATATGCGTAATGTTATAGGGAATAAGCAAGCAATATATAAAGGTAAAAGAGTTAAATATAAAGTGATTATAAATGAAAATGAAAAGAATGAAGCAATTTGTGTTGAAGGAGTGAAGTAGTAATGGAAATATATATAAATCCAGATGATATAGAAACTTATATCAAAGATTATTCTAAAAAGAATGTAGATTTTGTATTTAGTAATTATATAAAAGTTAAAGATAAAGAAGAATTTATATGTAACTTTTTTATATCAGGAAAGCAATGTAAAGTTAAATTTTATATTAAGGTTAAAAAGATGTCAGTAAAAATGATGCCTATTGGTAAAAATGCAGAAGATTCTAATAAACTAATAAATTATTTGGCAGAATTAGGTTATCCCATTAATGGGGTCCAACCTAAACAAACCGTGTTTTCATGTGATAAAGAAACAATTAAAGAACTAATTAATTGTATTGAAGATGAATTTTCTTCTGAAATACAAATTAAGTATTATTGTAATAATAGACTTCGTTTTATTGGATATAACAAGGATCATATTGATATGACATTTTATTCTCAGACTAATAAAGTTATGATTCAAGGTAGGCCATTTAAAACTTATGGAATAATATTGACATTATTATCTCAATTATCTACTGTATCACTTGACAATATTATTGAAATAGGTAATATGTTTGCAACAACAAAAATATCAACATCTGATGTAAGAAAAATAATTAGATTTGGATTATCAAATTCATACACATTTTTAGATGAAGCATTAATAAAATCACTTTCAGGATCAATTACATCACTTCAAACAATAAAAGAAAGTGAAGATTATACTTGTTGTGTCACAGGTGCATTTAAAACGTTAGAAGGTTATTTAACAAAAGTATTAGTAAATAAATACTCATATAAAATAGATAAAAAAAATAAGTTTTCAATGTTTTACAAAGACAAAGGAAATCTTAGTAAAATTGAAAGTGATAAATCAATAAATAAAGATGAAAAAGAATATTTAATAAAATTAAATAAAATATATTCAAATAAAAGAAATATATTTTTGCACGCAACCATTGATCCATCACAAACAAGAATAATTGAAACTTGGCAAGAAGCTAAAGAAATAGTTGATGAAATTATCGAAAATATTGAAAAGTCTTATAATGTGTTTTATAAATAAAGGAGAATATTTATGAATGATTATGAAATTTTTAATTTTGAAGGGGAAATAAATAATAAATATATTTTCTTAAATAATATTGATGATTTGTATTTTCTTACTGAGGATATATATAATAAACTTTCAAAAACACAAGGAAACAAATTTTCTGTTGTTGTAGATTTATTTTTGAGAAATGGTTATTCATTTAATAGATATGTATTACTAAACTTTGATGAAGGCATGTGTAATAGTATAATTATAAATCCAAATGATATATCAGAATCAAGCAAAAAAACTATAAGACAATATTTAAAAGAGCATGTTGATATATTGAAAAATGGTTCATTAAGTAAATCAACAATAAATTATGTATTAAGTAATTAAAATTTTTAAATTGATTATGAATAGCAAAGTCTATTGAGAAGTAATCTTTTAATTAAAAAATAATATAATATATAAAAATATAAAGAAGAATATATAGATAACAAAATAATACAATTAAAGGAAATAATAGAACCAAAGTTTATTACATTTTCATAAAAAAATCAGCACATTCCTAGCTGATTTTATTTTTACTTAAATATACTATCCATCGAAATATTATGATTCTTACAAATTGTATACAAACTCATAGTAGAAATTAAATTATTACCTAACTCATAATTACTATAAGTAGTTTGAGATATCATACACTCATCTGCAATTTGTTGTTGAGTTAAGTTTAAACCTTTTCTAATTCTTTTTAATTTGGCACCAACCATTTTTCTATCAATACTATCGAGTTTATCATACTTAACATTTTTACTATTTAACTTAAGTAAATAATCCATAGAATAACCATACTTCAAACTAAATTTATACAAATGTTTTAAAGGAATAACATCTCTGCCAGTTTCCCATCCATTATAGGTAGATTCAGCCACATTAAAAACCTTTCCAAGTTCCTTTTGTGTCATTTCCATGTATTCTCTAATATATTTCAAGTTATTTTCGTACATCTCATAACCACCTATATTAATTTTTACATTAAAAAAATAATTATTTATAAAACTTGGATATATTTGGTAAAAATATGTTATTATACTGTATAGAAACAAAAAAGAAAATAGGTAATTATATGAATTATAAAACTAAAATACTACAATATCTTACAAGTACCAAACCAAAATATTATGTACTAATGCAAGAATTAATTAGCAATAAAATATTTGATAAAATTCTAAACAACAATTCTATAATAAAAAATAAGAATATTGAAGAATCATTTATTGAAAAACTAACTTACTTTATTGACTTCTTTCACACTAATTTCCCATCAATTAAAGAAAAAGGACAAATTTTAGAGTTAATTTTAACAACAAATATACCAGAATTTATAACTACACCTATTACTTTAAAAGAACTAAACGATAAAAATATTATTTATTCCATGAAAAAAGCAATAGTTAATAACTTCCTAACTATTTTTAAACAAATCAGAAATAATATCACCATTCAAGAATTAAATAAATTAAAAATAAAATATAGCTATAATTTAGATAATTTAACAGATGTTGAAAATCTATTTAATCTTTTAAAAGACCTAATAATAACCAATATAACCAATGATGATAACATACTATGCTTATTTGATAACTACGCTAACAAAATGACAAAAATAGAAAAAGAAAACAACCTTAATAAACAAGAAACAATTAATAAAATAAACAATGAATATACCTATTACTACAAAAAGATTTTTAATAATTATCAAAAAAGAATAAAGGTAATAAACTTAGCAAAATGCATATATAAACTAACTTAATTTATAAAGTATATGATATTTTTAAAACTAATTGACATATTAATCTAAAAAACTATGAATTTGCTCCTGCTGACAAGATCATCGTTAGCAAATTAAACAACAATAAAATCTCTTAATATTATAGTGATAGGATTAAATTTTTTGTAAATTATTTCTTAATTTTATTTTTTATTGACAAACCTTTAAAAAACTTTAATATTTTTAATACTTATGTCATTAAAAGACGTATAGTTGCTAATAATCGGACAGTATTTGCAACTATCTTTTTTTATACAATAAGAATTTCATACTAAAAAAATAAACGCATGATATACATAATATTAAAGTATAAAATTTAAGGATTAAAAATAAATTATCTAAATGTGACTAATAACTAATAAAAAACAATAAAAAGGAAAGATAGCAACTACCGGAATTTAAGTCTGTGGATACTAAAGGTTACTTTATATTTGAAACAGGAAATTATAAGTAAAAGACGAAAATATCAAATTTTAATTTTTATCTACGTTTAGTGTTAAACAAATACATCAAAAAAGAATTCATAGTATCAAGCAAAATACATGTCTACATGATCAAAGACGGGTTTACATTAATTTAAAATTTGATATAATAATTATAGATAGTAAAGAAGACTATTGATTAGAAAGGTAGGAGAGAAATGAGTAATATTCATGTGACAAGTGAAATAGGAAAATTAAAAAAAGTATTACTTCATAGACCGGGAAATGAGTTATTAAATCTAACTCCAGATACATTAAATGAATTACTTTTTGACGATATTCCTTATTTAACTGAAGCACAAAGAGAACATGACATGTTCGCAAAAGCATTAATTGAAAATGACATAGAAGTTGTTTATCTTGAAGATTTAGTAGCAGAAGTAATTGATAGTGATGAAAAAATTCGTGATAAATTTATTCGACAATTTATTATAGAGGCTGGAATTCATACTATAAAGTATCAAATTTTAACTTACAAATTTTTAGATAAAATAAAAGATTCTAAAAAATTAGTACTACAAACCATGGAAGGAATCCAAATTAAAGACTTTCCTTTTAGAAAAAGGGAAATAGAAAAAACGTTAGTGGATTTAGTTGATGAGCCAGAAAAGTTTATAGCAGCTCCAATGCCAAATTTATACTTTACAAGAGATAATTTTGCAAGCGTTGGTGAGGGAGCAAATTTAAATCACATGTATTCAGTTACAAGAAATAGGGAATGTATTTATGCCGAATATATCTTTAAATATCATCCAGATTTTAAAGATACACCTTTATATTATAATAGAGGTTATCATTGGCATACAGAAGGTGGAGACTTATTAAATATTAATGAACATACTATAGCAATTGGTATTTCACAAAGGACTGAAGCATCAGCTATAGATCAAATTTCTAAAAACTTTTTTAAAGATCCAACTTGTAAAATTGATACTATTTTAGCATTTAATATTCCAGTTTCAAGAGCATTTATGCATCTTGATACAGTATTTACACAAATAGATAAGTATACATTTACATACCATCCTGCAATTTCAGATACATTACAAGTATTTGAGATAACTGAAGGGTTTGATCCTACAACTTATGAAGATTTAAATGTAAAAGAAATAAAAGGATCATTAAAGGAAATATTGGAAAAATATTTAGATCACCCAGTAACTCTTATTCCTTGTGCTGGAGGAGATAAAGTAGCCAGCGAGCGTGAACAATGGAATGATGGATCAAACACATTATGTATAGCACCAGGAGTAGTTGTTGTATATGATAGAAATGATGTAACAAATAAAGAATTACGCAAAGCAGGTCTTAAAGTAATTGAGATTTGTGGAGCAGAATTAAGCCGTGGACGTGGAGGTCCAAGATGTATGTCTATGCCACTTGTAAGGGAGGATGTTGAATGGTAGATTTAAGAGGCAGAGATTTTTTAAAACTATTAGATTATACGCCTGAAGAGATTAGACATTTAATAGATGTAGCAATAGATTTAAAAAATCTAAAGAAAAATAATATAACTCATAGGTATTTAGAAGGAAAACAAATAGCTATGATATTTGAAAAAGACTCTACAAGAACTAGATGTGCTTTTGAAGCAGGAGCTCATGATCTAGGAATGGCAGCAACCTATTTAGGACCAACTGGTTCTCAACTTGGAAAAAAAGAAACAATTGAAGACACAGCACGTGTTTTAGCAAGCATGTATGATGGAATTGAATATCGTGGATTTGATCAAGCAATAGTAGAAAATCTTGCTAAATATAGCAAAGTTCCTGTATGGAATGGTCTAACTAATGAATTTCATCCAACCCAAATGCTTGCAGATTTTATGACTATCCAAGAAGAATTTGGATCTTTAAAAGGAAGAAAATTAGTGTTCTGTGGGGATGCTAGAAATAACGTAGCAAATTCACTTATGGTAGCATGTTCAAAATTAGGAGTTAATTTTACATGTTGCGCACCAAGAACACTTTGGCCAGAAGAAGAACTAGTTAATAAATGTAAAAAAATTGCTTATGAGAATGGTTCTGCAATAAATATGACTGAAGATATTATGGAAGGCGTAAAAGATGCAGATGCACTTTATACAGATGTATGGGTTTCAATGGGAGAACCTATGGAAATATGGAAAGAGAGAATTGAACTTTTAAGCCCTTACCAAATAAATATGAATGTTATGAAAAACGCTAAAGAAAACGCTATTTTCTTACATTGTTTGCCATCATTTCATAACAATGAAACAAGAATAGGAAAAGAAATAGAAGAAAAATTTGGAATAAAAGAAATGGAAGTTACAGATGAAGTGTTTGAGTCAAGTAAATCTAGAGTATTTGAAGAAGCAGAAAATAGACTTCATACAATAAAAGCTGTAATGTTGGAGACTATGAAAAATGAGTAAAATTGTTATTGCATTAGGAGGAAATGCATTAGGTAAAAATCCTCAAGAACAACATGATAGAATTGAAAGTACAGTAAAATATTTAATAGATTTAGTACAAGCTGGAAATCAAATTGTTATCACCCACGGAAATGGCCCACAAGTAGGAATGATTTATGATTCTATGAAAGAAGATAAAGTTCCATTTGCTGAAAGTGGAGCAATGTCACAAGGTTATATTGGTTATCAATTACAACAATCATTAAAAGATGAGTTGAATAAAAGAAAAATAAAAAAAGAAGTTGTAACAGTAATTACCCAAGTAGAAGTAAATCCTTTAGATCCTGCATTTAAAAATCCAACTAAACCAATAGGAGAATTTTTGACTCGCGAGCAAGCATTAGAAAAACAAAAACAAGAAAAAGCTGTTTATAAAGAAGACGCAGGCAGAGGATATCGAAAAGTAGTTGCATCTCCAGAGCCAAAGAAAATATTAGAACTTGGCACAATTAAAAATTTAATGGAGCAAGGCACTATAGTAATTGCTTGTGGTGGCGGTGGTGTACCTGTAGTTAAGACAAAAACAAACGGCTACGAGGGAATAGATGCTGTTATAGATAAAGATAAAACAAGCGCATTACTTGCTCAAGAAATTAATGCAGATACTTTACTAATTTTAACTGATGTTGAAAAAGTATCTTATAACTACAAACAAAAAAATGAAGAAGAAATAAATAAATTATCTATAGCTGAAGCAAGAGTTGGTATTAGACATGATGAATTTAAAGAAGGAAGCATGTTACCAAAAATAGAGGCTTCTATTGGATTTGTTAAAGCTACAGGAAATAAAGCAATTATTACATCTTTATTTAAAGCTAAAGAAGCATTAGAAGGTAAAACAGGTACATTAATTTATAAACCTGAAGTAAAGAAAGAAGAAAAGAAAAAGAGAATCTCATTTTCACTTAGTGCATTTACTATAATCCTAGCTTTAATATTTATACTTGCAATAATTACACATTTACTTCCTAAAGCATCATTTATTGGTGAAGAAATAGTAAATGGTAGTGGAGTAGTAGGAGCTACATTATCCCAAACATTATTGGCACCTATTCGAGGTTTTGCAGATGCTATTGATATTTGTGTATTTATATTAATTCTTGGAGCTTTCCTAAAAATAGTGAATTCAACTCAAGCTATCGAAACAGGAATTCAAGTCTTAATTAAAAAACTTCATGGACATGAATTAGTATTAATTCCTATCCTTATGATAATATTTTCAATAGGTGGTACTACTTATGGTATGCTTGAAGAAACTGTTGGTTTCTACGCATTACTTGCTGCCGCTATGGTAGCAGCAGGTATGGATACTGTTGTATCTTCAGCTATTGTACTTTTAGGAGCCGGATCAGGAGTTCTTGGCTCAACAGTAAACCCCTTTGCTGTAGGTGTTGCAGTTGATGCTGCAAAGTCAACCTTACCAGCAGGAGTAGCTATTAATCAAGGGACAATAATTGGATTAGGAACAATGTTATGGTTGTCAACTTTAATAATTTCTATAATATTTGTAATGCTATATGCAAAACAAGTTATTAAGAAAAAAGGCTCAACAATATTAAGTTTACAAGAACAAAGAAATATGGAGGCTACTTATGGCGAAGATATTGAAAGAGCTGAAGCTAAATTAACTGGAAAACAAAAAATTACATTAATTTTATTTGCATTAACTTTTGTTATTATGATTATGAGTTTTATCCCTTGGGAAGATTTTGGTATTACAGCATTTGTAAACTCTAAAGTATTTGGTTTATCATGGTTAGTTGGCGTGCCAATTGGTCAATGGTATTTCCAAGAAGCAACATTATGGTTTTTAATAATGACCATAATAATTGCACTTGTAAATCGTATGAAAGAGAACGAGATTGTTGATAAAATAATTGATGGTGCTGATGATATGGTAGGTGTAATATTAATAATTGCACTTGCAAGAGGAGCATCAGTATTAATGAGTGACACACACTTAGATAATTATATAATTTATAATGCTGCAAATGTACTAAAAGTTTTACCAAAGGTAGTGTTTGCTCCATTAAATTATATTTTACATGTCGGACTTTCTGTATTAGTTCCATCTAGTAGTGGACTTGCAACATTATCAACTCCAATTATGGCTCCACTTGCACATCAAGTAGGATACAATGTTGAAGCTACTATAATGGGAATGGTAGCAGCAAACGGATTTGTAAATCTATTTACACCAACTTGTGGCGCTATAATGGGAGGCCTAGCACTTGCCAAAGTAGAATACACAACCTGGTTAAAATGGGTATTTAAAGTATTAGCTTGTATAATGCTTGCAAATATAGTAATATTAACAATTGCAATGTTAGTTTTATAAAAATACAAAAGAGTTCAAAAGAACTCTTTTTATAGAATAAGAATTTCATAAAAATAATAACCATAAAAAGTTATTTATGTAAAAGTGTATTTAAAATAAATTAAAGAATAATAAGTATTGAAATATAAATGATTATTTATAGAGACTATCGTCTAAATTTTGAAATTGATTAAGTTAAGGACAACAAGAAAAGTAATTAACTGAGACAGAAAGAGAGGTGTTGTCGAGAAATGTTTATTCGACGTAGTAAAAAAAAGGATTTATTTGGCATTATATTGTTAATATTTACTATATGTACTATATTAACAGGATGTAGAAAAGAAAAAAAGGGAGAACTAGTATTAGTAACAGAGGCAGGCTTTGCTCCATATGAATATTATTCTAATGGTAAAATTGTAGGTGTAGATATAGATATAGCCCGCAAGATTGCTGATTATCTTGATAAAGAATTAGTAATTAAAGATGTTGCTTTTGATTCAATAATAAATGAAGTAAAAACCAAAAAAAGTGATATAGGAGCAGCCGGAATATCTTATACAGAAGAAAGAGCCATGGAAGTAGATTTTACCGTTAATTATGCATCAAGCAGACAAGTAATTATAGTTAAAAATGATAGTTTAATAACAGATGCAAATAATTTACAAGGCAAGGTAGCAGTTCAATTAGGGACAATCGCTGATTCTTATCTAACAGAAAAGTATCCAAATATTACATTAATTCGTGAAAAAAAATTTTTAGCAGCAATACAAGATTTAAAAGATAATAAAGTTGATGCAGTCGTAATGGATGAGTTGCCAGCCAAAAAATTAATAACAAATGATATGATTATACTTCCAAATCCCCTTGTAGTTGATAATTATGGAATGGTTATATCCAAAGATAATAAAGAATTATTAAATTCATGCAATACTGTAATTGAGCAAATGAAAAATAATGGTGAGATAGATAATATTATTTTAAATCATATGGGAATAGACCAAAAGGTAAATAAAAATACAATTATTGATAGAATATATAACAGTATTATATTAGATGGAAGATATAAATATATATTAACGGGATTATTAAATACATTAATAATAGCACTCGGAGCAGTTATAATAGGAGTTTTTTTAGGAACATTACTAGCTATTATTAGAAATTATCATGATAATACCAATAAACTAAAATTATTAAATGCAATAGCAAAATTATATATAACAATTATAAGAGGAACACCTAGTATATTACAACTCATGATTATATATTACGTAATATTTAAATCAGTGTCTATTAATATTGTTTTGGTTGGAATACTAGCGTTTGGAATAAATAGTGCAGCATATGTAGCAGAAATTATAAGAGCTGGATTAAACTCTGTTAATAGAGGACAAATAGAAGCAGGCTATGCACTAGGATTAGATTATAAAAAGGTAATAAGGTATATTGTTTTACCTCAAGCAATAAAGAATATTATTCCTGCACTCGGAAATGAATTTATAACACTTGTAAAAGAAACTTCAGTAGGTGCTTATATAGGCATAGTTGAACTTACCAAAGCAAGTGATATAATTGCATCACGAACATATGATTATTTCTTTCCATTAATTTTAATTGCAACCATATATTTAATTATTACTTATGGATTAAGTAAAATAGTTAATTTAATTGAAAAGAGGTTGAAAAATGTTAAAAATTAAGTCTTTAAAGAAAAATTTTGGCTCTAAAAAAGTATTAAAAGGTATAGATTTAGAAGTAAACAAAGGCGATATTGTAGGTATAATAGGTCCAAGTGGATGTGGTAAATCAACACTTTTGAGAACCATAAATTTACTTGAAATACCAACAAGTGGTACAATTAACTTTGAAGGAAAAAATTTGGATTTTAAAGAAAATTTAACTTTAGTTAGAAGAAAAATAGGAATGTTATTTCAACAATTTAACCTATTTAGTAATATGACTGTACTTGAAAATATAATTTTAGCCCCTGTAAAATTAAAAATATTGTCACATGATGAAGCAGTAAAAGAGGCTACAAGTTTATTAAAGAAAATAGATTTATATGATAAAAAAGATTATTATCCTTATGAACTTTCAGGAGGGCAACAACAAAGAATAGCAATTATAAGAGCTCTTATTATGCATCCGGATTTGATGTTATTTGATGAACCTACATCAGCTCTAGATCCTGAAATGATAGGTGAAGTAACCAATTTGATGAAGGAAATTGCCAACCAAGGAATGACTATGATAGTTGTATCACATGAAATGAATTTTATAAAAAAATTTGCAACTAAAGTAATTTTTATGGAAGATGGAAAAATAATTGAACAAGGTACCAAAGAAGAAATATTTAATCATCCGAAAGATGATAGATTAAAAGAATTTTTATCAAAAGTAAAAAACATATGAAATAAAAAAGAATTTGTAAAAAATTTAATCAAATTCTTTTTTATATTAAATTAAAACAATTAATATTCATAAAATTCACATTATAAAATAAAGATGTAAAATAACCAATATTAGCTAATAGAAAATAAACTTCCAAATCTTCGAAACAAAAAACATATGTAGTAACATAGATTCTGTTTTTCATTTCTGATAACTAGATAATCGTTACAAATTAACTAAAATTTAAGAAATTGCGTTCAAAAAATTTACAACTAAAAATCAAAGTGTTATACTAAAAACAATTTATAACAAATAGAAGGAGTATGCATTATGGAATATGCAGTAAAATATCAAAATATCAAAATAGATGAAGAAACCAATCTATTTATACCATTAGAAATAATTAAAGGACATGTTAAAGAAGATACATTTACAACCAATAAATATACCTATAAGTATATTACAACATCAAATATTAATTGCAAATATTTAGTAGGACCATCATTTACCATGGATTACATAAGAGATTTCTATGCCTTACCAGCTGATGAATTATCTAATAAAGATGTTATTGAACTAGTTCTAATGGAAGCAAAAGACTGTGTAGTTGTATATAAAAACGGTAAATTTGTATTCTTAGATTTAAGTACATTATCAACCCCAAATAAAAAAGTAGAACTATATCAAATAATTGATGGTGAAACATGTCTAATGTTAAATCAAGACTCAGTAAACGAATTATTAACAACTGATGAAATCTCTAAATTAAAAGAGAAATTAAAATTTATGAGAGATAAAATTTGTAAATTTAGCTCATTTGCTGAAAATAAAGGGCTTGAATTACTTGAACTTCATGATGGAGTAACAAATCGTATTTATACAGCTGAAGTATTTGATGATACAAAAGATGAAGAAGAATCAAAAGAAGAAGAACTAGCCGAAGAATTAACTGAAGAAGAAAATATTCAAGAAGAAACGTTATATACAAATGAACAGCCAAAACCAAGTGCTCTTCAAAATTTTATTACATCTACTAATGAAACAAGTGTAGAAGGATTATATAACTACTTAAAAGATAACATAATAGGTCACGATGAAGCTTTAAAAAAGATTGCAACAATTCTTTATATGAATTATACATCTAGTCCACTATTTGGAACTGAATCAATACTAATTCCTGGTCCAACCGGAACCGGAAAAACTGCCACATTTAACTGTGCTGCTAAATACTTTGATGTACCATTTAGAAACATAAATACCTGTAATTTAGTACCAGAAGGAATAGTGGGAACAACCCTAGAAGATGAATTTGAAGCACTTATAAGTGAATGCAACGGAAATATGAAGTTAGCAGAAAAAGCAATTCTCGTATTTGATGAATTTGATAAAATCGGAGTAGATAAATTAGATACCAAGACCTCACTAGTAAATATCTTCTTAAAAGCCTTAGAAGGGGGAAGATTCCCAATTGCTAGACAAATGAAAGAAACTCAAATATATAATACCGGTATGGCAAGTAAGATATGTTTAGGTACTTTCCAAGAAGCTTTCAAAAAAGAAACAGCTCCAATTGGCTTTGGAAATAAAGCATCTCTAGAAGAAGAACAATTTGATAAATCATTACTAGTTAAAAAAGGATATTTTTCTTCTGAATTATTAACCAGATTTCAACACTTCATTCCATATAAAAATCTTAGTGAAGAAGATAAAAAGAAAATTCTTTTAGAATCAAAACTAAGCTATTATCTAGCAAAAAAAGAAAGGCTAAGTGCTCAATTTGGAATCGAAACAATTGGCGATGAAGAATTTGCTAAAGGTGTTTTAGAAGAAATAAAAAAACACGAAAAAAGTGTTAGAGACATGAATAACATAGTTGCCGATACATTTCTAGATATTGAATATGACATTTTATCAAATCAAGGAAAGTACAAAACATTAAAACTAACAAGTGATACAGTATCCAAAGGAAATTACGACTTATCCTAAAAGTTGTAATTTTTTTATTTATAAATAAATGATATACTTAATTAAGTATTAATTACTAAATTGGAAAGAAGTGTCAAAATGAAACATGAATTATTAGTTCCTGTTGGAAATAAAGAATCCTTAATATATGCCATAAATAATGGTGCCGATGCTGTTTATCTTGCTGGTAAAAAATATGGTGCTCGCGCTTTTGCTGAAAACTTTACCCTAGAAGAAATAGAAGAAGCCACAAATTTATGCCATCTTTATGGTGTTAAAATTTTTATAACTGTAAATACCTTAATTTACGAATCAGAGTTTTCCTCATGTCTAGAATATATTGAATCTCTTCATAAAATAGGCGTAGATGCTCTAATCTTACAAGATATAGGCTTAATCGAAGTTGTTCATAGTATGTTTCCTAATTTAGAAATTCATGCATCAACTCAAATGCACAATCATTCTAAGGAAAATATTAAATTTCTTGAAACCCTAGGCGTAAAAAGAGTCGTATTTGCTAGAGAACTTCCATTAGATTTTATAAATGACTTAGATACTACAATGGAAAAAGAAGCATTTATTCATGGCTCCTTATGTATAAGTTATTCTGGTCAATGTTATTTTTCAAAATGCATTCTAAATCGAAGTGCTAATCGTGGTGAATGTGCCGGAATGTGTAGATTAAAATATAATCTTTTAGAAGATGATAGACTAGTAAATAATTCTGACAAATATCTTTTAAGTCCTAAAGATTTATGCAGTATTGAAAACTTTAAAGAGTTAATGGATTCTAATATCTATTCATTTAAAATAGAAGGAAGAATGAAATCTCCCGCTTATGTTGGCATTGTAACTAAAATATATCGTAAACTAATTGATGACTATGAAAGTGGTAAAGAATTACAAGTTTCCCAATCTGATCTAGATGAACTAAAATCAATATTTTATAGAGGCTACACTCCTGGTTTCCTATTTAATAATGAAGATATAATGAACTATGAATCATCTAATCATATTGGTTTGTATGCTGGTAAAATTACCAAAGTAACACCTAAAAAACTTGCAATCAAATTAGATATTGATTTGAAACAAGGCGATTCAATTCGCATCAAAAATATCAATAAAGGAATAACCTTAAACTTTATCTATGATTCAAAAGATAATTTAATAAAGAGTGGTACTAAAGGAACAATAATTTATTTAGATAACTTTCTAAACCTAACCAAAGAAGATGAAATATATCTTACATCACCTAAAATCCCATTAGAAACAAACATAACTAAGAAAATAACCGTTTCCATGAATTTTACCGCAAAACTAAATGAAAAAATAAAATTAGAAGTAAGTGATGGAATAAATAATATAACGATTTATGGAGCAGAACCATCTGAAGCAATTAATCAACCAATAACCAAAGAAAATATCGAAAAAAGTTTAACCAAAACTGGAACAACGCCATACAAAGTAAGTTCTCTAAATATAAATATTTCTGGTAATCTATTCATTCGTAACATCGATTTAAATAATTTAAGAAGGGAAGCCCTTGAAGAATTATCTTTAAAAAGAATGAAAGCTTCTAAAGAGTTTATTAAAAATAATTACCAAGAAAATCTTCAAAATATTTCCAAAACAAAGGAAATATATGTCCTAGCTAGAACCAAAGAACAAATTACAGTTTTAAAAAAATACCCGGTTAAAATAATTGTTGATAAATTAGATTTACTAGAACCAACCTTTATTTATAAGATTCCTAGAAATTTACTAACCTATCCAAAATATAATGAAAAAGTTTTAAATACATCTTATGCCAGTATGATAGAAAATTCAGGTAATATCAGTGATTATTTCTTAAACATAACTAATCATTATGCCCTAAGTCTAGCACACAAATATAACACGATGGTAACACTCTCATTTGAAAATGATTTTAATGAGTTAAAAAACATAATGAATAACTATCCAACTTCAAATACAGGATTATTAGTTTACGGTAAAATAGAACTTATGATGATGAAAGCCTGTCTTCTAAAAAACACATTTAAAATCAAAAACTGTCACATTTGTAAAGACAACAAAACATATAAATTGATAGATCGTAACAAGGAAGAATACGAAATATTAACATCACCTCAAAATCATACTTCCTATATTCTAAATTGTCATACCACCAACTTAATTGATAAAATACCAACCTATCAAGAACTAGGTATCACTAATTTTAGAGTAGATTTGTCAAGCGAAACAGCCGAAGATACAGTAAATATAATAGAACAAATTATATCAAAAATTAACATTAATAGCTAATTATATACATAATAATTAATAGGTGATCTATTGAAAAAATATATTATCTTAACAATTATTATGTTTTTAATTGTTACTAAATCCTTAATGACTGATTATCAAACTAAAATGTTAATAAACCAAAACTTATCAACATATTATTTAAAATATCAAAATATTGACAGCAGTTATATTGAAATAAAACATACTCCAAACAAAAATGAAGTCTTTATTTCCATTTATCGGTTAACCACCTTTACCGGAACAATTATTAAGAAGAAAAACAACATTATATACATTAAAGCCTTGGATCCCAATAACAATAACATTTACTTTAAATTTAATTTAGATACCAAAGTTTTAACAGTAACTAAATCAAATTGGCTTTACCTTAACAAAGGTGATACATTTAGCTTTAATCTCTAAAATTCTAAAATATTATTTTTATACATATATTTAATTGGTGATATCATGAATTTTAAAATAGGTGATTTAGTTACTCGCAACAGTTATAATAATGACATAGTCTTTAAAATAATAAACATCTCCGATAGTATCGCTTACTTAAAAGGAACTAATATCAGATTATACGCCGACAGTAAATTAGATGATTTAAAAATATATGATAAACAAGATATTGATGATTTTGCCGATAGTATCGAAGAAGAACATTTAGATCGTGATTCATTTTTTTATTTACCGGCTAAACTTTTACACCTTGATTCTGATGAAAGTTATATTAATAAATGTCTAAATTACTACAAGCGAAATAAATTACAAGCCGTCGGAAAATTAGTATCCGAAGAAGAATTACCCAATAAAATTATTAAATTTTTAAAAGAATACAGCCCTGATATTGTAATAATTACCGGCCACGATTCCTATTTTTCCAAGAAAAATGATAAAAACAATCTCGATAACTATCGTAACTCTAAATATTTTTGTGAGGCAGTATCAAAAGCGAGAAACTATGAAAAAAATCATGATAAATTAGTAATTATAGCTGGTGCTTGTCAAAGTAATTATGAGGCTTTAATTAAAAGTGGTGCCGACTTCGCATCAAGCCCTAAAAGAGTAAATATTCATGCTCTTGATCCTGCTATAATTGCAACCACAATCGCACTAACCGATAAATCTAAACCAATAGATTTAATAAGTTTATTAAACAAAACCAAATATGGTTCAAATGGAATGGGAGGCTTAATGGGAAATGGACTTATGTATGTGGGGTATCCAAGATGATTGATGCAATAAAAAATGACATTAAAAATCATTTAAACAGAGAAGTAAAAGTAGTGTCAAAAGAAAATCGTAACAAGACAGATGTCTTCTATGGTTATGTATCGGAAATTTATTCACACGTTTTCTTAGTAAGTAATGGTAGTAGTAAAAAAAGTTATTCATATTCTGATATTCTAAGTAAAGATATTCAAGTTACTTTTATGTAAAATCTATTGCTTTTTTTTAAATCATAGCATAAAATTAAATTAAAGATTGAAGACAATCTTGAAAGGAGTGAATGTTATGAAGATTACATCTGTAAACGTTCGTAAAATTGAAAAAGACGGTTCTCGTATGAAAGGTATAGCATCTGTACTATTAGATGATGCATTCGCTGTACATGATATTAGAATCATAGAAGGAGATAATGGTTTATTTATTGCTATGCCTAGTAGAAAAACTAGCACTGGCGGTTACAAAGATATTGCTCATCCAATTAATCCTGAAGTACGTAAACAATTTGAAGACGCTATTTTAGAAGCATATAAAACAGCTGAATAAATTCACTTCCATAGTGAATTTTTTTCATATTCTCATCATATATTTAAACTGGAGGATATCTATGGAAAAAATGATTGAAGTACCAAACATGTCTCATATAATAAAACTTAATGAAAGAAAAAACATAATTATAAGTGGTATCAAAAAAATCAATAATTTTGATGATAAGGAATTTAGTTTAGATTCAATAATGGGTGGAATTATCATTAAAGGAGAAAATCTTGAAATGATAAAACTAGACACAGTTGAAGGCAATGTATCAATTAAAGGAAAGATAAATAGTTTTTACTATACCGATAATGTTTCTAAAGAAAATAGTCTATTAATGAAGTTATTTAAATGATCCAATTTATATTAATAATTATATCTATAATTTATGGCTTTATTTATGGAATAATAACCTCTTTATTAAAAAAGAATCTTATATTATTTAGTCTATTTTCTATTTTAGCAACTTTTTTATATGTATTCATTTTATATAAATTATATAATGGTAATATTTCTTTGCTATTAAAAATATCATTAGGAATCGGCTTTATATTATGTAAAGTTTTAGAAAAAACTGTCAAATTTAAAAAACATAAGTAACAAACCTTAAAATTTTTGTTATAATAAACACTGAATAGAAAGGTATATTATGGCAAAGAGAACAAAAAAAGATAAAAGACGTATTTTATTAGGAACTCTAGTTATTTTAATAATGATTTGTTATTTAAGTTTTTTTGTTTATAGATATTGGAATCAAATATTAGCTAACAACAGCGAAAAAAAGATTTTAGAAGCTAAATATGAATCTTTATTAAAAGAAGAAGATGAACTAAACAATGAAATAACTAAAATGCAAGATTCTGAATATGCTGCCAAATATGCTAGAGAAAAATATGGATATTCAAAGGATAATGAAGTGATAATCAAGTTCGACGATTGATATTTTTCTTTAAATATGCTAATATTTTAGCACGGGGTCGTTTATGGTTTCGACAGGGTATAGTTTTGTATTATATGCAGTGGTGGTTAAACCTAAATAACAAACAGTTAAAATAACTGACAATACAAATTATAATACTGCTTTAGCATTTGCCTAATTAAAGGCACGCAAGCACTGGCCTAGAACTAAATCTACAGAGTTTTAACGCTGGTTCATAATAGTAGATTATATTTAATAGATTGCTTAGTTTATTAAACGAATCCTATAAGCTTAGTTAATGATATTTTGATGATTTCTTACCATTAATGAAACAACAAATCGTCTAAACTTGTAGATTATAATATGAAAGTATCTTGGACAAGGGTTCAACTCCCTTCGACTCCACCATAAAGAAATCAGTTCGAATTATTCGAATTTAAATATATGAATCAATCAAATCGATTGATTTTTTTGTATCAAAATTCCAATAAAATGCCTTTTATTTACTTTAAAAGAATTATAACTTTTGAATATAATGTACTAGATAAATATACTTTTTTAGTTTACTATATGTATAGGAAGTGATTTACGTGGAATATAAAAAAATGAGAGAATATACTCATGAAGAATTTGTAAAATTAATTATGAGTTTAGATGAAAAACAGTTATTAGAATTAAGTGCTAATTATGGTGGATATCCAGTTTTATTTAGAATGGCACTAGATGATAGAATTAGTCATATACCTTTTATTCAAACAGGTGCTGCTATAATTATTAGAAATGAAGAAGGACAAATTTTATTACAAGAAAGAACAGATAGGAATAAATGGGGATTGCCAGGAGGTTGCCAAGATTTAGGAGAAGATTTAAGAACTACCGCTGTTAGAGAAGCTTATGAAGAAACCGGTATTATTTTAAATCCGAATGATATTAAATTAATTGACACCCTATCAGGCGAAAATAGAAAAAACAGTTATCCAAATGGTGATATTGTATATAATAACACATCTTTATACGTTGCAGATGTAAATATACAAGATGCTAAAGATTTAAAGGGTGATTCCGAAACTAAAAAATTACAATTCTTTTATCCAGAAGAAGTTCCTGAAAATTTAATGGATGCAGATTTAATTAAAACATATCTTAACTTTATAGGAAAAAAATAAAAATTATAATCTTTAAAAAATTTCAAATAAATTGTTACTATCAAGAATAGATATAGACATTCACGTTATATAAAACGAATATTATTTACATTGAACTTAAATAGTTCATTTTTTTATGTTTAAATTGTTATTATCGTTTATTATTTCAATTAACTTTTTCGTACTAAAACTAGGTATATGATTTTTAGATAAAACATATCCAATATATCTAGAAGGAATTTTTATATCAGTTTTAATTTCATATAATAGTTCACTATCTAATAATTTTTTTGCATATTCTTTAGTAACATAACCAATACCAAATCCAATTTTAGTTAAATCAACCACTAAAGAATAACTTGTAAGTTCAATACTTGGCTTTAACAAAACATTATTATCCTTCATGAAATCATCCAAAAACTTTCTTGTGTTTGAACCTTTAGCTTGCAAAACCAAAGGATAATTATTAATCTCTTTCATTGTAATAATTTTATCTTTTAAATCTTTATATTTTTCTCCAACAACAAAACAATCGTTAACAATTTTACATTTAGCTATTTTTAAATCACTCTCATAACTATCATTGTTTAAATTTAAAAATAATATATCAATAAGTCCATATTTTAATTTTGAAATTAATTCATTAGAAATACCCGTAATAATTTTAATGTCAATACTAGGATATTTTTCATGAAATATTTCTAAATAAGGTAGTAAAAATTCCTTTGCTATAGTAGTACTTGTTCCAATTTTAATGCATCCTGTTTTTAAATTAATTAAATCAGTAAATTTATTTTCCCCATTATTAATAAATTCTATAGCTTGTTTAATATAATAATAAAGTTCTTTTCCTTCCTCAGTTAAAACAACGCCTTTTTTAGTTCTTATAAATAAAGAGCCGCCTAACTGATTTTCTAAATTTTTAATTGATTTACTTATAGCCGGTTGCGAAATATTTAAATGCATACTAGCTTTAGTAATATTTCCATAATTAGCAACTTCATAAAATATTCTATATAATTCAAAATCAATATTCATAATAACCTCCAGTTATCAAAGCAATAACAAATATATATTTTTATTATAATAACAAAAATTATATAATACAAGCAGAAGGAGAAAAGTAAAATGGAAGATAATTATTACACATATGATATATATGAAGAAAAAGAAGAACTAATTATAAAAACATTAGATAAATATATAAATGATACAATAATAGATCCCTACTTATCTAAAAATAAAATAATTGATATGCATACTCATACATGCTACTCAGACGGAGAATTAAAACCTCATGAATTAATATCTCTAGCACTAGAAAAAGGAATAAGCACCTTAGCAATAACTGATCATGACACTATAGAAGGAATTAAAAAAATAAATAGAAATGATGATTTAATTGTAAAAACAGGAATCGAAATAATTAATGGAATTGAATTATCAGTTAAAGTTCCAAAAGGAAGAATGCATATACTTGGCTATGGAATTAATTTAGAAGATATAAACCTAAATAAAAAATTATTAGAACTTAAAGATATAAGCTTAAATTCAGTTTTATCAATTATAGAAGTATTAAAAAAAGATTATAATATTAGATTCACTTATGATGAAATAAAAACATTATTTCAGTTTGAACATAATTTAGGACGCCCAGATTTAGCAAAAATATTAATTAATAAAGGCTATGTTTCTTCAGTTAAAGAAGCTTTTAGTAAATATTTAATAGATGCTCATAACAAGACAAGAAGTTTTAGCAAAGGAATAAGTTATGAAGAATGTATTGATTTAATTACTAAAAGCGGTGGTATTCCTATACTAGCTCATCCAAAATCACTTGAATTAACCGAAACAGAATTTTTAATTTTACTAAGAAATATGATAAATTGTGGTTTAAAAGGCATTGAAGTTTTTCACTCAAGTCAAACACCACTTGAAATTAAACAATATATGGAAATCGCTCAAAAATATGATTTATTAGTTAGCGGAGGAAGTGATTACCACGGTTCAACGGTTAAACCAGAAATTGAATTAGGGACAGGTATAAATAACAATTTAAATATTAAAAAATTATCGCTATTAGATGAATTACACAGAAAAATTAAAAATCAATCAGAAAATTAAAAAGTTATTCCAGTGTACTGGAATAAATAAATACAATATTTAATATTAAAATCAAAATTTACTACCGATAAAATCATAATAAATGCTTTTCAAATTTGATTTAATATTATAAAATAACCCTCAAAGGAGCAAACTATGAAATATATATTCTTAGATTTTGATGGTGTAATTAACAATTGGTACCAAATGGAAGGTGTATCACTAGAAAATGTCAAGATATTAAAGCAAATAATAGACTTAACTAATGCTAGTGTTATAGTAACAACCTCTAACAAATACTCATTTCAACAACGTGGAATTGATTACTACAAATCAATATTTTACAAAAATTATGTTATTCCACTAAAAGAACTAGGTATTGAAATATCTGATGTTACACCATTTATAAACAGTTCAAAAATATTAGAAATTAAAGATTACATAGAGAGTCACAAAATTGAAGACTATGTCATCATAGATGATGAATTAATTGAAGATAGCGAGTTGCAAAAACATCAAGTTTTACCAGATTTATATCTCGGATTACAACCACATCACGTAGAACCTATAATTAATATACTAAATGGTAATTTAGTTTTTTATCCGCCAAACTATAATTTAAACGAAACAGCCGAAGAACAGGCAATCAAAATAAATGAATATCACAACAAATATTCAAAAAATACCCATAAATAATTGATTATTACAAAAAAAACAAGTAAAATAAAAATTAGGGAGGAATAGAAAATGGAAAAAGTTAAAAAATTGTTATTACCTGTAGTTATTATTATTATTTTACTATTACCAATTATTATTAATTATGTAAATAACAAAAAGATTTCAGTAATTTCATATGATAAATATACATCTAATGTGTCAAAAGAAAAAGTAACACTTACATATTTTGGTGATACTAGTTCAGAAGAATATGCTAAAATCAAAGAAGAATTACTTAATTTAAAAAGTAAATATTCAATTGAAGTTAGTGCTATAAATACACCTAAATTAAGTACAGAAGAAAAGCAAAAATTAACTAGTTCAAATGAAAAATTTAATAGTAAATCAGTTTTTGTTATAACACAAGCCGGTAATACAGTTAAAGTAGTAGATAAAGAAACAGAAAATGTTAACTTAGATGCTCAATTAAACAAATATATTAACAATGTAATTCCAGAAGATGAAGTTGCTTATAAAACAGTTTCAACATATAAAGAATTCATGAAAATTTATAAGAGTAAAAAAGTAACTATGCATGTTTTTGGACGTAACACATGTTATTATTGTAATATCTTTAAACCAATATATAATGAAGTTGCTGCCGAAAATAATTTAGATATTTACTACTATGATTCAGACAGCTTTAATAGTGATGAATATAGTAAAATATTAAATTCAGGTATAAACATTCCGGCAGAATGTACATCATCAAAAGAAGAAACTCCTTTATCATCAGGTTTTGGAACACCTTTAACACTATATTTAAAGAATGGTAAAGTAGTAGGATGTATTTCCGGATATGTTAACAAAGAAAAACTAGAAACTAAGTTAAAATCAGTTGGAATGATGAAGTAAAGGAGAAAAGATTATGGCATCTACTTATGAAATTGTAAAAAAATTTAAAAATAAATACCCTGGCACAATATGTTGGAGAATTAAAAAACATTCAAAGCTAGTTGACCAAAATTTATATCCTGATGAAATAGTAAATTATGCGTTTGCTGCTCAAAATAACACATCACATGGAAACATCTTTGATACAGCTGTACTTGCTATCACCAATAAAAGATTAATAATCGCCCAAGATTATATCTTATTAGGATATGCCTTAAACTCAATTACACCAGACTTATATAATGATATGCAAGTTCATGCAGGAATTATTTGGGGAATGATAACCATTGATACAATGAAAGAAACTATTTATTTTTCTAATCTATCAAAACAAGCGTTACCAGAAATTCAAAAAGAAATTACCTCATATATGATGGAAGCAAAAGCAAAATATTACAAAAAAGAAGAAAATAAAGAGTTCAATTAAGAATTCTTTTTTTCTAAAATGGAGAAGTATGAAAAAACAAAAAAAATTTATAATATTAGTATTTATAATAGTCATAATATATTTAATTATTTTATATGTTCCAAAAAATTACGAAACCGATTATATAATCAACAAAGTAAAAGTAAACGAAATATATAATAAACGTAATAAACAATATAAATTCACTTTAACTTACGAAAATATTGAATATCCAATTATTATTAACACAAAATATCATAAACAACGTAAACTTATAAAAGATATTAAAATCATATCAGATGAAAATGATACGTGTTTAAACTTAACTGTACTAGAACAAACTCAAAATCTTTGTAGCGATAAAAAAGGTTTAAAAGATTATCGTTTAATTAATGAAAAATTATATAGTGAAAACTATGAAAAAGTAATAAAACCAATTAAAGAAACTGAATATGAAAACTTTACAATCTATAATAACGATATGACATATCTTATTTGGAACTATAATGGTTACGTTAAATTATCAGATAACAACGAAATAATTAAGATATTATCTAATGAAAAGTATAACAATATTGAAACATATCAAAATAATACTTATTTAGTAATTCCTGATTATGATTCTTCTTATTACTTTAAAAAATTTTATATATATGATACTAATAAAAATGACTTATCAATCTTAGATTTTAATTATGAAATTTCTTATAATATCTTATATCTTGGAACTTATAAAAATAAACTATATTTTTTAGACCTTAAAAATAAAAATGAATTTGAATTAAATCTAAAAAAGAAAAAAATAAAAATGTTAAATGAAAAAGATAATTATGGACTATTTCTTAATAATAACAAATTAGAAAAGGAAAAAGTGGACAACTTAGTTAAAAATCAAAAAGTATTTAATAATGAAATAAATAATAATTATGTTGTAGAAGATAATTACTTATACAAAGTATTAAATAATTATAAAATAAAAGTAAGCAATCAACAAATAACATCAATTATACGAATTATAGATAATGACGTATATTATTTAGTAGGAGATACACTATACAGATATACAAATAATAATGGTGAAGAAAAATTACTTAAACATAAAGAATGGAAATATAATTATAAAAATCAAATATTTATTTTTAACAAATAATTAAAATAAGAATAACCTATACTAGGGGATGATTTAATGATAGATATGTACAATGTAAATCAAGACGCAAATAAATATTTTGACTACTATAAAATAAAAAAAGGAGATAATCTTTATCAAATTGGTAAAAGTTATAATGTAAATCCAGCATTAATTGCAATTCTTAATGGTCTAAATTTAAATGATTATATTTATCCTAATGAAACTATAATGGTACCTAAACAAGGATATTCATATTATATAACTAAAGCAGGAGATACCCTTAATTTAGTAGCAAATACATTTAATACCAGCGTTTCAAATTTGTTAAAAAATAATGAAACAATCTATTTACAAGAAGGACAATTAATAGTAAATAAAATAAGCTAATAAGTTTATTTTATTTTTTTTGCATGATATAATTTACTTAAGGTAAAGGGGAATACAAAAATGATATTAAAAAAACCATATGCATTTTTAATTAAAAATTTTAAAATAATCCATATTATAATCTTTTTACTTGCTATATATGTCAATAATTATTATATTAAAATATCTAGTTTCTTTAGAAACTATTCATCTAATAACTTCTATGATTATAATATAGCCAAAGATTATTTGCCAATATTTTCATTTATAGCCATTATCTTACTAATATCGTTTATATCAATAATGCTATACTTAATGAATAAAAAGAAAAAGCCAATTAAATTATATATATTTTCTATTATTTATTACGTTATATTATTAATATCTATGTTATTTATTTATAATGTAATAAATACATTATATGAAGCAACACTAACTCAAAAATTAAGTAGATTTTATAGAGATATATTCTTTATTTTAAATTTACCTCATTATTACTTTTTAGTGATGTATCTAATAAGAGGAATCGGATTTGATATAAAAAAATTCAACTTTAGTAAAGATTTACAAGAATTAGAAATTAATGCCGAAGATAATGAAGAATTTGAATTCGTATTAGGTACAGAAGGATATTTAGTAAAAAGAAAAATTCATAGATTATATCGTGAAATAATTTATTATTATAAAGAAAATAAATTTTTAATTAACATCGTATTAGGCTCAATTTTATCTATTATCCTAATTACGGTATTTATAAATACCTCAATAAAATTACATAAATATCATGTTGGAAGTTCTTTATCTGCTGATAAATTTACTTATAAATTAAATAATGCTTATGTAACATCATATGACTATAAAAACAAATTAATAAATAATCAAAATAAATATTTAATTTTAGATATGACAATAACTAATAAGAATAAAAACATATTAAAACCAGAAGAAATGTACATTATTTATGGTAATAATCAAGAATCTATTTATAAAACAAGTTTAGCTAATAGTTTTTCTGATTTAGGCACAGTCTATATTGGAGATCTCATACCTAACCAAGCAACAAATTTATTATTTATATATGAGTTACCAAACAACGCCAAAACAACTAATTTAAAACTGATGGTTTATAAAGGCTATGAATATAAAAATGGAGTTAGAAACAACCTATATAGAGAATATAAATTTAGCGCATCTAACCTAGATAAAGATTTAAAAATTACTAATCTAAATATGGGAGATACCTTTACATTAGGTAAAACTCTTTATGGAAATACTAATTTAAAAATAACAAATATGGAAATTAAAAATAAATATGAATATACTTATCAAAAATGTTCTAATGAAAATAATTGTGAAACCCTAACAGATATCATATTACCAGAAAATAGAAATCAAAATGAATTATTAATCGTTGATTATGAAATAAACATAGATGAAAATTCCCTATTAGCACGAAGTACTAATAATAAAGATCAAAATATAATTAATAAATTTTCTAAAATAAATTATACTATTAATGAAAACGATAAAACCACAACAATTTATGGCAAAACATATTCTAATTTAAAAAATAAAATATTCTTTGACATTCCAAATAATGTGAGTTCTAAGGCTGATAAGAAAAATTTTATAATTAAAACTAGAGAAAATGAATATAGCTTTAGCATAAATTAATCATATAAAGTGCTATTCGACTTTAATTTTATTGACTTTAAAAAAATTATATAATACAATATTCTTGCAATGCCAAATATTGCATATATTGTATTAGATGGGGCTTTAGCCAAGTGGTAAGGCAAGGGACTGCAACTCCCTGAGCACCAGTTCAAATCTGGTAGGCCCCTCCATTGACGAATCTATTCGAACTATTTAGTTTGAACTTAATATAGAAAAGTATCAATTTCTAAAAGAAGTTGATATTTTTTTGTTGATAAATAAATTTTTTTAAAATTAATATATAATAAAAAAATTAAGTTTTAAATTAAAAAAGATTACAAATTATCACAATAATTTAAACTTTATGATAAAATAGTTAATTAAGAATCTTTATTCAAAAGAAGAAAGGATGTGAATTATGGATAAAGAAAATATTAAAACTGAAATAATTGTTAAAGAACAAAAAGTTAATGTTATTAGAATTGATAATAAAGAATATATTTCACTTACTGATTTAGCTAAATATGTAAACAAAGAAGATCCATCTGGTGTTATAAGAAACTGGATGTCAAATAAAAATTCATTTGAATTTTATTCTTTATGGGAAGAGATAAATAATCCTAATTTTAATTCTGTGGAATCCCACGTAATTAAAACTGAAGAAGTTCCGTACAATAGATTTACTATGACCCCTAAAAGATGGAAAGAAAAGTTTAATGCTATTGGTATAGTTCCAAGTAGTGGTAAATATAGTCAAGGAACATTTGCTCATTCTGATATTGCATTTGAATTTGCTTCTTGGTTAAGTCCGGAATTTAAACTTTATTTGATTACTGAATTTGAAAGATTAAAGAAAAATGAAGCATACCAAAATAAAATTGATTGGCATGCTAATAGAGTTCTAGCAAAAGTTAGCTATATAGTACACACTGATGCTATAAAAAATATAATTGTTCCTACTTTAACAGAAAACCAAAAGAAGTTTGTATATGCTACTGAAGCAGATGTTTTAAATGTTGCATTATTTGGCATAACAGCTAAAGAGTGGCGAGAAAGTAATTCGAAATTAGCTGATAAAGGAAATATAAGAGATTATACCGATTTACTTCATTTAGTTATATTAAATAATTTAGAAAATATAAATGCTGAATTAATTAAAATGAAATTACCACAAAATGAAAGACTTATAAGATTAAATAATATCGCTAGAAAACAAATGGAATTATTAAAAAACAATAAATCATTCGATAATCTTGAATATATTGAAAATAAAATAAATAATGTTCAAGAATTACCTATGTGAAAATCTGATTGTTACTAAGTGCCACTATATTTTTTACTTAAATTTCTTCATAACCATTTTAAATTAACTAATAAATCCATAATTTTATCAATTGTATAAATATTTATGTTAAAATATAATATATAATTAATGAAAGAGGAATAATCATGAAAACCTGTGTATTAATATATAATCCCAACAGTGGCCACGTATTTAAAACTAAGTATTTAAAAGAATATAAAAACATTCTAATTAAAAATGGTTATACACCTAAATTTATTGCTACCTGTTATCGCGGTCACGCCAAAGAAATAATATCACATCTTGAAAAAGTAGATCTAGTAATTAGTATGGGTGGCGATGGTACATTTAACGAAATAGTAAGCGGAAATCTTGAAAGAAAAGAGCCACTAATAATTTCCCACATCCCAGTAGGTACAACTAATGATATAGGTGTAATGTTTGGGTATGGAAAAGACATTAAAAATAATCTTAAGTTATTACTTAAAGGTTGCGTTAAAGAAATGGATATTTGCCTAATTAATAATCAACCATTTGTCTATGTAGCAGGTTTCGGTAAATTCATGCAAGTTCCATATTTAACTCCAAGAAAGTTAAAGAAAAAATATGGATATATAGCTTATCTAATAGAAGGAATCAAAGATTACTTTAGTCCTACAAAACTATATAAAATAACCTATGAAGTTAATGGAATTACCAAAACAGGTTACTATTCCTTTGTTCTTATATCAAACGCTAATCGTATAGCCGGAATAAATAACTTTTATCGTGATGTTAAATTAGATGATGATAAATTTGAAGTGTTATTATGTAATTTTAATCGTCGCAAAGATATTATAAAAACATTTTCCTTATTAATGACGATAGATGCAACTAAAGTATCGGGTGTAGAATTTTATAAAACCAATAATATGAAAATTGAATTTGAAGAATATCCTAAATATAGTTGGTGTATAGATGGTGAAAAACTAAATAGAGCAAATCTTAAATACGAAATTAAAAATATTAATAAAGTTAAAATCATGTTACCAACCAAAAATATAAATAAAATATTTGTAAACAAAAAAATTGATTAATCACCAATCAATTTTTTCTTTTTTAGTAAATAATAAATTACGACACATCCTAATGAACTAATAGAAATTGCACATCCTATTTTAAAACAAGGAATCTCATATTTAAATTCTATATTATGTTCTCCTTCAGTTACATCAAATCCTAAAAGAGCATTACCAATTTCAAATGTATTTACTTTCTTTCCGTCAATATAAACTTTCCAACCTTCATCATAAGGAATAGATGTAAAAATAGTTCCTTCACCCGAATTAACATAAGCATTAATCTTATTTTCTTTAAATTCATTTATATAAACCATATTATCAACTAAAGTCTTATTAAGTTCATTTAATTTATCCTCATTAACAGAATATATATATAAATCATTATCAAACTCATTATTAAATGCCACATAGACACTATTAATTCCATTAAAATGAATTACTTTACTTTCACTAAGTGAAATACTTGTAAAATAATCAAAAGATTCATCAATATAAACATTATTTTCATTTCTAGTATATAATTTACCATCAATTATTATTGAATTAATATTATCAGATATATAAATATAACCTTCATTCTTATTAAAATCCAACTTATGAACAATCCCATTATCAAACTTAACAATAGAATCATTATTTATTTTAACATTTTCTAAAACATCATCTTTTCCAAAACTCTTACTAATAAAATCATTTTGAATTTCAAATGGATTATCATTTAAGAAATCCCACGATTTAATATCCTTATTCACAACATACATTAAATTTGAGTTTACCTTAGATTTATAAATAAAATTATTATTAATAACATTACTAAAAAATAAATCATAAAAATTATTATCTTCCATATTACCAATAATATATTTTAAATTAAAAATTGCATTATAAATAGGCGTATTATCAGTATAATAAAAGCTATTTATATAATTTCCCGGCATTCCTAATTTACTTTCTAATACTGCTAAATTCTCATATTCCATTGAACTAAAAGCATTAATTCCATAATAACCATACCAAGATGAATCATTAAAAGTATGCATATCTTTTCTTTCAATTCTATAAAATAAACTATCATCATTATTTTTAACAAAATCTAAATTATTTTGAATCATCTCATAATCTTCATAAAAATTTTCTAAATTCTGAGATATATCCCAATTATTATTAACACAAATAATTACTTCCAATATAACAGTAATAATACTAATTAAAGGAATAATTCCTCTTTTATCTTTAAAATATTTATAAATAACATACATCATAAACCACAATATCAAAATAATTAAATTAGCAATAATAATTTTTTCACTTATATCAAATTCATTAATAAAGTAAACTGAAGATACAAAAATTAAAGATAAAATAAATACAATAATAACAACGATTTCCTTAATACTCTTAATATTATTTAAAGCATAACTACTAATAACTATTAAAATAAAAGGATATATAAATGAATACCTATAAGGTAAATCATTCGGTACATGAAATGCATGCCATATAAAATCTAAACGAACATAAAAGAAACTTAAAATCATTACTCCAATAAGAAACATATAACCTAATTTAGTTCTTAATTTAATTTTATTATTTAATAAGAAAAGTATAAGTAAAGGAACAACTACAATTCCACATGATATATTTGGAGCATTAATTGCATCACTTTTAAAAACAGTTGTTGAAACCCCACTTAAATGATTATAAATAAACTCTAATAAAGTAAAACTATAATATTGACTACTTGGCCAAACATCACTTGTTGCACTAATACCAGTTAAAGATTTAAACATAGGCATTAAAGCAAATGCACAAATTCCTCCTGCAATTAAAGAACTAATCATAAATTTTAAAGATTTATTAACATAAGTTTTAATATCTTTTTTATCACAAATAATAAATAAATAAGCTATAAAATATAAAACACTAAATATACAAAGCATATAACCTATAAAATAATTACTAAATAGAATTAAAGCTAACCCAAATATATAAACATAAACATTATCATCGTTAACAAGCTTTTCAATACCTAAAGCAACAATTGGTAATATTACCAGTCCATCAATCCACATTATATTCCAATAATAAGCAACAAAATAATTATTAAAAGCATACATTATTGCAAGAGGAATATTAACATAAGATTTCTTTTTTAATTTATAATTAAGAAATATATTCATACATACAGCCGAAGCAACTGCTTTTAATCCAATAATGACTGAATAGCTTGCTAATAAATTATCTTTTTTAACTAAAAATATTATGATATTAAAGAAACTCGACATATAATTATAAAAATTTCTAAAAAATGGAAGGCCCATCCCCATGTTAAAAGAATAGAATAAATTATAACCGTTTTTAACTCTATCATATAATTCTCCTAACATAGGACCATATTGATGATAAAAGTCGACTGTAAGCATCGAATTTTCACCAAAAGGAGCAACCTCATTTAATATATATAGTGCAATAACAATTACGATTGAACAAATCCCCGTAATTAAGTAATATTTATTCTTATCAATCCATTTCTTTAAGTTAACTTTTTTCACTAAAATCACCTAGAAAAAGTATATCATATAATTATAACAACATGAAATAGTAAATAATGCGTACAAATAATCTATTTTTTAAATATTTTTCTTGACTTTTTACCCTATTTTGTAGTAGTATGAACTATGTTTGAAAGAGGGAAAGATTATGGATAAAATAATTAATATAGCCGTTGTAGCCCATGTAGATGCTGGTAAAAGTACATTAGTAGATGCTTTACTTGAACAAAATGGTGCATTCGGAGAAAGAGATCAAATTGTAGACTGTGTTATGGATAGTAACGATATTGAAAGAGAAAGAGGAATTACAATATATTCTAAAAACTGTTCAATAAGATATAAAGATTATAAAATTAATATTGTAGATACACCGGGACATGCAGACTTTTCATCAGAAGTTGAACGTGTAATTAAAACAGTAGATACAGTTATTCTTTTAGTAGACTCATCAGAAGGACCAATGCCTCAAACAAGATTCGTTCTTAAAAAAGCATTAGAACATAATCTAAGACCTATCTTATTTATTAATAAAATTGACAAAAAAGACGCTAGACCTGAAGAAGTAGTTAATATGACCTTCGATTTATTCTGTGAACTTAACGCTACTGACGAACAATTAGACTTCCCAATTATTTACGGAGTTGCTAGAGATGGAATTGCTAAATATTCATTAGAAGATGATAGTACTACTATTGAACCATTATTAGAAACAATTTTAAAACAATGCAAACCATATGAAGGAAGCGTAGACGATAAATTACAATTACAAATTTCTAACTTAGGATATGATGAATATATTGGAAGATTAGGTATTGGTCGTATCACTAAAGGTATAGTAAAATCAGGAGAAACAGTATCATTAGTTAAAAATGACGGAACAATTACTAACTTTAAAATAACTAAATTATTTGTTAATGAAGGTATTAAAAAAGTTGAAAAACAAGAAGCTTATTATGGTGATATTGTAACTATTGCTGGATGTTCACATATTTCTATTGGAGATACAATTAATGAACTTAACTGCATTGATCCATTACCTCCAATTGAAATAGAAAAACCAACTCTATCAATGAATTTCTTAGTAAACAATGGCCCATTTGCAGGCCAAAGTGGTAAATTCTTAACAACTAGACATATTAAAGAAAGATTAGAAAGAGAATTAGAAACTAACGTTGGTTTAGAAGTAGAAGAATTACCATCATCAGATGGATTTAAAGTAAGTGGTAGAGGAGAACTACATTTATCAATCCTTTTAGAAAACATGAGAAGAGAAGGATACGAATTATGTGTATCAAAACCAGAAGTTTTATTTAAAGAAATAGATGGTAAAAAATGTGAACCATTTGAAACAGTTATCGTAAATGTTCCTAATGATTATTCAAGTACTGTAATTAATGCCTTACAAGAAAGAAAAGGTATGCTTCTTAAAATGGAAAATGAAGAAAACTATACTCATTTAGAATTTGAAGCTCCAACAAGAGGATTGCTAGGTTATCGTAGTGCTTTTATAACAGATACTAAAGGAGAAGGAATTATGGTTAGATCATTTAGTGATTATAAACCATATGCTGGACCTATTGCCTCAAGAAAAAATGGCGTATTAGTATCTATGGAAACAGGTAAGAGTTTGGGTTATTCTCTATTTAACTTACAAGAAAGAGGAACTTTAATTATTGGACCAGCAACTGATGTATATGTTGGTATGATAGTTGGTATTAATAATAGAGATAATGATTTAAATGTTAACCCATGTAAAAATAAAGAAATGTCTAATACCAGAAGTAAATCAAGTGATGAAGCAATCAACTTAATTACACCAAAAACATTTAGTTTAGAAGAATCACTAGAATTTATTGCTGATGATGAATACGTTGAAATAACTCCTGCAGTTATCAGATTACGTAAAAAGATATTAGATCCAAAAGAACGTTTTAGAGTAAGTAGATAATAATTAAGTAGAATTTAATTTAGATTCTACTTTTTTTCAAATACATAATCATATTTTCCTGTAGGAAAACATAAAACTACTTATTTGCCTCAATTAACTTATCAATTTCTTCCTTCATTATATTTATGGCTTCTTTAATTTGTTCCAATTCAAGATCATATTTCATACCATTATTACTATTTTGATTATTAGTGTTATTATTGCTTTGATATAACTGTAAAAACGTAGCATTAGTTTCTAATACTTGCCCTAATAACATAAACCAGTTTCCAATCGCATTTTGTACATAACTATTAAAGGGATACGTAAGAGCATAACCTATAATTAATGCTGCTAAAGTATCAACCCTAGAAGCTGCTTCCTCTTCCTTACTATTCATAATAAAGTATATGTTCGCTTGATATCAAATATTAAAAAATGTTATAATTAAAAAGGAAAGAAGGAATTAAAATGGAATTAAAAGGAAGTAGAACAGAAGCTAACTTATTAGCTGCTTTTGCAGGAGAAAGTCAAGCACGTAATAAATATACATTCTACGCATCACAAGCAAGAAAAGATGGTTATGAACAAATAGCATCAATCTTTGAAGAAACAGCAAATAATGAAAAAGAACATGCTAAAATGTGGTTTAAAGAACTTCATGGTGGAAAAGTTCCATCTACAATAGATAACTTAAAAGATGCAGCTAATGGTGAAAACTATGAATGGACCGAAATGTATAAAGACTTTGCTAAAATTGCTAGAGAAGAAGGTTTTGACAAAATAGCTACTTTATTCGAAAAAGTAGGAGAAATTGAAAAACATCATGAAGAAAGATATCTAAAATTAGTTGGAAACATTAACGACAATATGGTATTCCAAAGAGGAGAAGAAAAAGTATGGATTTGTCGTAACTGTGGTCATATTACATACGGTACAAAAGCACCTGAAGTATGTCCAGTATGCAACCATCCTCAAAGTTATATGGAATTAAAAGCTGAAAATTACTAATACAAAAAGAGATTCAAACACCTGAATCTCTTTAATTTTGCTCAAATTTATGCGAAGGTAAAAATTCCTTACTTAACAATCCTTTAGATTGAATCTTCTTAAATAATAGTTCATTAAGAACGATATCAAATTCACCAATAAACTCATAAATAATAGGATCAAAATCTAACTTAACCTTATTAAAATCATAATATATACTATTTTCACTAAAATCACTAGCAAGACCATTTAATTCCAAATATTCATACATTTCTTTATTATTATTAATTAAATAATTATATAAATAATACTGAGCATAAACATTATCGTTATCATAATCTTCTAAAACAATACTAACCCTATTTTGATACTTAACTATTACAGCTCCACCAATATATTTAAATTTATGTAATTTAAGTCCTGCCGTAGCATCAACAACCTGATTTTTATATTTTAATAAATCCTTATCACTTTGCATCTTCTTATTAACAGCTTCATCACTACTATCAGTTTGAAGCCTTTCATTATAATAATTATTATTTTCAAGTTCTTTATTATATCTTTCTCTTGCACTTATTAAACATTTTTCATAATTAGCTTTAACCAATATAAGTTCCGCATTATTACCAAAATGATTTAAAATACTCTTAAAATAATTAATAGTTTGATAACTATGTTTACTAGCAATATCATATAAAATATCAATATCCTTTATATCAAGAACCTCAACTGTTAATCCATTATCTTCTGTTAAATCTAAAATTTCATTAAGTTTTTCATTCTGACTATATTCTTTTAAATTAATATAAGGATTAATTCTTGGAAATAAGAAATCTAATGGATAAATTTCTCTTCTTCTTTTAAAATTAGCATCTTTAAGAACATCAATAATATTAACATTTTGATTATAATTAAAAGTAAAATTATTCTTATCCACATTACCAATTATAATTTCTGGATTAATCTTTAAAAAAGAATAACCTTTCTTTCTATAATGAGAACAAACATCTTTAATAAACTTCTTTAATAATTCCGTATTATAATAATCTATTAAAAATCCTTTAGGAGCATAAACAAACTTAGCAAAAGTCCCTATTTTTTTTCTTAATACTAAAGAAGCAGCAACCAAATTATTACTATCATCTCTATATCCAATTAAATCATGAGTATAGCCCATATCACTCATAACTTTTGCATATTCAATTGTTTGACAATAATTTCTTAAAGGATGATTATTAGCAAAATCACTAAATTCAGAACTATTTAATTCAACTATTCTCATTAAGAACACCTCTACCAATATATTTTATCAAATTTTTTACTAAAAGTCTTTATATTTTTTTTTATTTTAAATTAGTCAAAATAATTTTCCACTTTACACCTGAATTTACCAAAATAATTGCACCAACTAAATTAAAATACTATAATTAAATCAAGATATAAAGGAGATATTATGAAAATTATTGATTTAAAAGCAAGAGAAATATTAGATTCAAGAGGAAATCCAACTGTTGAAACAGATATGTTTTTAGAAGATGGATCATTTGTTAGAGCAAGTGTACCTTCAGGAGCATCAACTGGTACAAATGAAGCTCTAGAATTAAGAGATAATGACAAAACAAGATATGGTGGAAAAGGAGTTTTAAAAGCAGTTAACAATGTTGATGGAATAATTAGAGAAAATATTATTGGACTAGAAACAAACCAAGAAAACATTGATAAGTTATTAATTAAATTAGATGGAACCAATAATAAATCAAACTTAGGAGCAAATGCAATATTAAGCGTATCACTTTGTACAATGAAAGCAATTGCTCATGAACAACATAAAGAACTATTTGAAATTTTTGATGGACCTTACACATTACCATATCCAATGATGAACATAGTTAATGGTGGAGTTCATGCATCAAGTGGTCTTGAAATTCAAGAATTTATGATTGTACCACAACAAGATACCTTTAAAGAAAGATTAAGATGTGGAGCAGAAGTATTTCATAAACTAAAAGAATTGTTGAAAACTGATGGTTTTTCCACAGGAGTTGGTGATGAAGGCGGATTTGCCCCTAACCTAGATAAAATAGAAGATGCCCTAGATTATATTGTAAAAGCTATTAAAGGAGCAAATTATGTTCCAGGGAAAGATGTATTCATCGCCTTAGATGCTGCTGCAAGTGAATTCTATGATGGTAATATGTATACAATTAATAAACAAAAAATAACTAAAGAAGAATTAGTAAACTTTTATAAAGAATTAGTTAGAAAATACCCTATAATGAGTATTGAAGATGCCGCATCAGAAAATGATATAGAAACAATTAAAACATTAACAAAAGAACTAGGAAATAAATTAATGTTAGTTGGTGATGATTACTTTGTAACAAATATCGAATACTTAAATAAAGGTATTACAGAACATTATAACAACGCAATATTATTAAAAGCTAATCAAATAGGTACTATAACTGAAATGTTAGAAACCATTAAACTAGCTAAAAATAATAATTTTAAAACTATAATATCCCATCGTAGTGGAGAAACAGAAGATACATTTATCTCTGATTTAGCAGTTGGACTAAACTTAGGCTACATTAAAACAGGTTCTCTATCAAGAGGAGAAAGAATAGCAAAGTACAATCAATTGTTAAGAATAGAAGAAAAATTAACACATAATACATGGAATATGTAAAATAATTTAAATTTTATAATAAACAATACAAAAATTTAATTGAATAAAAACAAATAATATATTAAAATATTAATATAGGACTGATAGAATATGAATAAATTTGATAAATATAAAATTCCAATTTTTATTTCGTTAAATATCTTAGTTTTAATATCATTATTTGGTATGGCTTATGCATACTTTAAAGCTACCGTAAATAATGCTGAATCAGCATCGACAATAAGTATTGAGTCAGGAGAATTAACTATAAATTATCAGGGAAACACTGCTGATATTGTAGCATCTGGTATCGTACCAGGTTGGTCAGAAACTAAAAAATTTACCCTTTCCGGTAAAAACACAACCAAAACCAACGAATTTCATACTGACAATAATTTATATTATAAAATAATATTAGCAATAGATAATAACACATTTTCAGAAGGAGCTTTAACATACAGCCTAGCTAAAGATAGTGCATCATCAACAAATGGTAAAATGGCTGATGAAGCATCTGGAACAATTAATCAAAGTGGTAATCAAATAATTGGTTATGGTTATTTCTCAGAAACCTCAACATTTGTAGATCATATTTATAACTTAACAATCTCATTCCCAAGTACCGAATACGATCAATCTGCCGACAATGGTAAATCATTTGCAGCCCATGTAACTATTGGCGAAGGAAAACAAACAATTTCTGAATATATTTCTAAATTAGACTTAACATACAATGGATTAGAAATAGACGATACAACCGATAAAAACTTAAGATATGTAGGAGCATCACCAAAGAACTATCTAAAATTTAATAATGAAACATGGCGAATAATAGGAGTATTTAATAATATAACAACAATAGATAAACTAGGAAATGAAAAAACAGAATCATTAGTAAAAATAATAAGAAATGATTCACTAGGTGATTACTCATGGGATAGTTCCGAATCAACAATAAATTATGGATATGGTATTAATGAATGGAGTCAAGCCGATTTAATGACTGAATTAAATAATGATTATATAAATCCTAACCCAACAAGTAGTACAACCTTATGGTTTAATGGGGAAAATAATGCTAAAAATGGATCATACGATTATATTAAAAATATAAAAAGTAGCTCATTAGATAAAATAGCAAAAGTAAGATGGAATCTAGGTGGTTATAATACATATTCAGTTAGTGTATTAAATATGTATAATGCAGAAAGAGGAACATTACATATAAGTAATCCATCAGACGGAATAACAAGAAAAAATACATGGGATGGAAAAATAGCATTAATGTATCCAAGTGATTATGGCTATGCCTCAACAGATACAGCATGTAGAGATAATATGAGTTCATCAACAAACGATGTATCTAATTGTAAAAATGAAAACTGGTTATTTAACAGTGCATATCAATGGATATTGTCCCATTATTCTAGCAATGGGCTTATTGTGTTCGATGTCGATTTGGACGGGCGTATCCACGACTACCTTGCGTCCGGCGCTTATGGTGTGCGTCCGGCCCTTTTCTTAAAATCTGATGTCGTGATAGCTGGAGGAACAGGCGAAAGTGTAGAAAATGCATATACACTTGAGTGATATATAGCGAAGCGAATTAAGTGTAGGCAGTTATGACTGTTACACGTCAAAAAAATTCACATCTTGATTGTAGAAGTGAATTTTTTTGCGTTTTTCCCTTTTCTTCCTTTGATAATCACACTGAAAATACACCACTTTTCAGTGTAATTGTCAAATAATTAGTAGTTTCAGTCAAAATAAAATTATAGTTTAAAAAAATAAATAAAGGAAACATAGTTAAAATCTAGGTTTAAATAATTTTTTTAGGAAAACCAACAGGCTATGATATGATTATGATAGTAGATTGGAATGATATTAATGGCAAAACCAAAGAAAAAATATTATAAGTTTTAAATTATTGGATGTTATCATGTGTGTAATAATTGTTTCTTTTGCCGATAACGACACATGGGAAGAAATTCAAGAATTTATTGATGAAAACTACAAATGGTTTAAAAGTTTTTTACAAATGATTGGTAATGCTCCTAATTTTATATACTGTCTAATTGATGTAAAAATGACTAGTTATTTTTAATAAATCTTGTAAATAAAAATATTCATATTTAAAATTTAAATAGAGGTGTAAATGAGATGAATGATAAAAAATACAAAATTATTATAGGAATATTAGTGTTATTTTTATTAATATTAATTGGATTATTAATTTATACAACAAAGAAAAATAATAATTCAAACAATACAACAACTACATCAAGTCCATCAACTACAACCGCAAAAAATCTTGTTAAGAACTTTAATATGTTTCCACTAAATGATGATAGTGATGTCATACATTTAAGTGTAGGTGATTTGTATGAAGCCGATGTTGATACAGAAACTAATTTTAAAAATATAAACTTAAAAAAAGGAAATTTAAATTATTCTGCTAGTTGCAAAGAGTATAGTGAAATAAATGGCTGCGCGCAGGTAGAATTCAATATTAACAATACATTAATAACTATCCCATCTGAAACAACCGATGGTGGTTTATATTTAATGGTTAAAAACAATAATATAGTTTTAGTACGTTTTGCAGGTACATGTGCATACATAGAAATTTATAGAAATTCAAAGTTAGCCTATACTGTTGAGCACATTAGCACATATAATAGCACATTACTAAATTATTTAAAAAGTAAAAAAGAAAACGTTTATGAGGATGATACTATAAAATATAACAACAATAAATTATATTATTTAGTTGATACTATCGATGGTTATACCATTTTAAAAACAATTGATATAACCAAAGAAACAATTAAAGAAGAAGAAGTTGCAAAAGTAAAGGATAACCAAAAAATCGATCTAAATTGTTATAATAATTCTAGTCGCTAAGCATAAACCAAATATTCACTTGAAAAACCCCCGTATTTATGGTAAATTATTAACTGACAAGGAGAAAAATATGGAAACAGCGTTATTAATTATATCAATATTACTTATCGCAATTGTCTTATTACAAAGTAATAAAGCATCAGATGCTAGTCAAATAATTACAGGTGGAAATAGTGAATTATTTTCTAATCAAAAAGAAAGAGGAGCTGAACTTCTAATTAGTCGAATCACATTCGTACTAGGAATGGCCTTCTTTATCCTATCATTTGTAATATACATGATATAATTATTAAGGGTACCTATTTGACAGGTACTCTTTTATTATTGCTAAATTTATGATATATTTATAAAGAATAAATAGGAGAAACAATTATGAAAGAAGAAATAATTAAAAAATTAAAAAGTAAATATGATGCTTTAAGTTTATTAGAAATTAATGATCTATTAGGTTTAGAAAGTCCTGAAGAATTAAAAGAATTAGAGCTTACCCTCGAAGAATTAGTTAAAGAATACGTTATTTATAAAACTAAAAAAGATAAATATATTTTATATGATAATAATCCCGGAGTTAAAGCAGGTAAAATAAGCATTAATAAAATGGGAAATGGTTTTCTTCTATTAGAAGGTGACGATTTATACATTAATTACCATAACTTAAATAACGCTGTTGATGGAGATACCGTCTTAGTTGAAGTTATACTTTATAATGGTAAAAAAGAAGGCAAAGTAATTCGTGTCTTAGAACGTGATACTAAAAATATTATTGGAACAATTATTTTCAAAAAGGATAAACCTTTCTTAGAACTAGATGAAAAAAAGAAAAAATTAACTATTGAAATAGATCCTAATACTTTATCAGGATGTGTTGAAGGAACTAAAGTTGTTGTTAATTTAGTAAAAGAAACTAAAAAAAATTATTACATTGGTAAAATAGTTAAAGTACTAGGTCATAAAGATGATCCAGGTGTTGATATTGCATCCATTGCTTATAAATATAAAATATATGAAGAATTTTCTAAAGAAGCCATGGATATGGCTAATAGCTTGCCAACTGAAGTAGAGCCAAAGGATTTAGTAGGTCGTAAAGATTTAACTAATGAAATGATTTTTACGATTGATGGTGATGATACTAAAGATATTGATGATGCCATAAGTTTCAGTAAGCATGATGGAATTTACACTTTAGGAGTTCATATTGCCGATGTATCAGACTATGTAACTAAAGATAGTCCTTTAGATAAAGATGCCTTTACAAGAGGAACAAGTTCATATTTAGCATACTCAGTTATACCAATGCTACCTCACGTATTATCAAACGGAATATGTTCATTAAATGAAGGAGTAGTTAGACTAACTCAGTCTTGTGTAATGGATATTGATTCTAATGGTAACATTATTAAATATGATATATTCCCATCATATATTAAATCAAGTAAAAAAATGACCTATAAAAAAGTTAATGATATTTTAATGCGTGATATAGTTGATCCAGAATATGTTAAATTTGCTGATACTTTAAAAGGAATGAATGAACTAGCCCATATTCTAAGAAAACATAAAGAAAAAAGAGGCTACATCGACTTTGATTTAGATGAACCTAAAATAATATGCGATAAAGATGGAAAATGTATTGATGTTGTAGTTTATGATCGTGAAGATGGTGAAAAATTAATCGAAGACTTCATGATTGCTGCTAACGAAACAGTTGCAACTCATATTTATAATATGGATTTACCATTTATCTATCGTGTCCATGGCGAACCTAAAAAAGAAAAAATAGATTCATTCATTCATCTAGTTAGTTCTATGGGATACAAATTAGTTGGTAAATTTAATGACATTAAACCCATAACTATGCAAAAAATCTTAAATCAATTAAAAGATGTTCCTGAAATAGATACTTTATCTAATATCTTATTAAGAAGCATGCAAAAAGCTGTTTATCAAAAAGATAATATTGGACACTTTGGCCTAGGAAGCACGTGTTATACCCACTTTACTAGTCCAATAAGAAGATATCCTGATTTAATGGTTCATCGTTTATTAAGAGAATACCTATATAATGGCAATATCAACAATCAAGTTATCAACTACTGGGAATCAAATTTAGATTATATCGCTAATAATTGTAGTTTACGTGAACAAGCAGCTGTTGAAGCTGAACGTGAAGTTGATGACATGAAAGAAGCAGAATACATGGAAAGTCATATTGGAGAAATATTTGAAGGCCAAATTAGTGGTGTAACAAGTTTTGGTATGTTTGTAGAGCTTCCAAATATGATTGAAGGATTAGTTCATACTAACACCTTAGAAGGAGATTATTTTAATTACATACCTGAATTATTTGCCCTAGTTGGTCAAAATACTAAAAAAACCTATAGACTTGGCGATAAAGTTAGAGTAAAATGTATTGCAGCAAGCAAAGAAGCAAAAACAATTGACTTCATAATACTGGATGGTGACAAAAAGAAAAATGAAAAACAAAAAAGCGTACTTTGATTATTATATTGAAAAAGAAATAGAAGCAGGTATCGTATTAACTGGTACAGAAATAAAATCAGTTCGTAATGGCTCTGCTAACTTAAAAGATTCATATGCCAAGATTAAAAAAGATGAAATCTATATTATTAACATGTTTATAGCTAAATATGATAATGGTTCATATAATAATCAAGATGAAAGAAGAACTAGAAAACTTCTTTTACATAAAAAAGAAATTAAAAGATTAGAAGAATATTCTAATAAAGAAGGTTATACCTTAGTACCTTTAGAACTATACTTTAAAAACAATAAAGCCAAAATTAAATTAGGTGTTGCTAAAGGTAAACATAACTATGATAAAAGACAAACAATTAAAGAAAGAGAATTATTAAGAGAAGCTAAAAACATTAATAATTATTAACTAAAATTAGCCTGTATATGGTTAAAGTTGACAAATTGATAGTTTTATGCTAAAATATACGCCATATCAAGCGGAAAATCTCAAGGTATTACACTTTGTGACTGCAAAAGGGGGGAAATTGATATGGAAAAAGTAACGAAAAGTTATGTTGAAAAAATTTATAGAGGGATACTATTTAGTGAACCTTCAATCTCAGAAGTAGAAGAAAGAGATCCAATGCAAGTAGCAAATGATGGAAAAATGCAAGGATTCCGTTTTTACGACAAAGAGTTTGTTGTAGATGGTGATAAAAGTTATGATGGAGATAAGTCAAACTTCTCAAATTGGATTTATTTTGGAAAAAGAATGAGTTTAGAAGAAGTAAAAGCACAATATGGAAACGATTCAAGGTATAGCATATTAATCAGTAATATGGAAAATAACAATTACCAATATGTATGCCATACACAAGCAGGATCTTTCTTACCAATGGAAGAAGGAGATATGACCTTTGATGAACTTATAGCTGCTAAAGAACAAGACAAAGAAGCACAAGCGAAAGTAATGTTTGACAAATTAAGAGAACATATTGGTGAAGATGTATCATACACAGGTTGGTGGTATGGTGTTAAACAAGAAGAAACAGCAGAATTAAGAAATGTAACTGATTTCATAAATGTAGAAATTGTTTATAGTGGTTTTCCATTTGTTGGTTATGGTGCAGCAATTTCAAGTATAACATCAAAAGATGGTGAAGTATTATATTCAAACCCAAATATTGAATATGGATATGATAGAAGAGCAGCTGAAGATGTATTTGCATCAAAAAGATTAATATTTGGAGATAGAATCGTAGATGCAGAAGTTGCAGAAAAAGAAAAACAAGATAGAGAATGGGCTGAATATAAAGAAAAAAGTGTTCTTGAAGCAAAGAAAATGAAATATACACTTATGAGAGAAGGATTAACTTTAGTTAAACCAGAAACAGCAGAAGAGTGGATGCAATTTGCTGATAATAATACAAATGATGGATATTCTGTATTTGTAGTAAAAGCAGTTATTTCCATGATGAAAAAATTTGAAGAAGGTATTTCATTTGAAGAAGCAGAAAAACAAGTATATAATGAAGAACTTGGATTAAGTGGATTTATGGCAGGAGCAACAGCAAACGCTTTATCACACTTTGCTAAAAATGGAGATGCTTACAGAGTTCATTGGAATAAACAATATGGCGTAGAAGACGCTGAAGAAAAAGGCACAGTAAATCCTGCAATTTTAAGCATAAATAAAAAGTAGTTTTGAGCTACTTTTTTTCTTGTTCATAAAGTAATCTACTTTATGAAGTAATTACCTTCGAAATAGTAATTGACAAACAATAAAATAAAAATTATAATGTAACTTATAAAGCAATTGATGAAGACGATAAATAATTATTTTTTAAAGAGAAATTGTGTTTTGGTGTGAGCAATGAAAAAATAATATTTATAGATCACTTCTGATGCGATTTAGGGATAAGCTAAATACGTTAACTGCGTTAAAGTTTAAAGTGTATGAATACGTTCATAAAATAGGATGGTACCACGGATAAATCCGTTCCTATATTATGGACGTTTTTTATTTAGGAGGAAGATTTAAAATGAAAAACTTTAAAGAATTAGACAAAAGAAAAGTTGAAGAAGTAGAAGAAAATATCTTACAAGGATGGAAAAAAGAAGATATTTTAAATGAAACAATTGAAAACCGCAAAAATGGTAAAACATGGGTATTCTATGATGGACCTATTTATGCTAATGCTAAACCAGGAATTCATCATGTACTTGCTAAAACTATCAAAGATTCATTTTGTAAATATCATACAATGAAAGGTGAAAGAGTATTAAGAAAAATTGGTCTTGATACTCATGGACTTCCAATTGAAGTAAATGTTGAAAAGAAATTAGGTTTTAAAACTAAAGCCGATATCGAAGCATTTGGTGTTGAAAACTTCTGCCGTGAATGTAATAAAGCAACTGCCTTAAATATTGATGAAATAAATGCCGTTACAGATAAAATGGGACAATTTATTGATTGCAAACATCCATATGTAACTTGTACAAATGAATACATTGAATCTGAATGGTGGATAATTAAAGAAATGGATAAAAAAGGATTATTATATCATGGAAATAAAGTCTTATGGTATTGTCCTAGATGTGGAACAGAATTATCTCAAAATGAAGTATCTCAAGGCTATGAAGAAACAAGTGTAAACACAGTAATTGTTCCTTTAAAAAGAGTTGATGCCGATGAATATTTCTTAGCATGGACAACAACACCTTGGACTTTACTAGCAAACGTTGCAATCTGTGTTAATCCAAATTTAACATATGTAAAAGTTTTATCTCAAGGATATAAATTTATTCTAGCAGAATCACTAGCAAATAAGGTATTAGGTGATGATTATGAAGTTTTAGAAACATATAAAGGATCAGAGTTAGTAGGAATTAAATATGAACAATTAATGCCATTCGTTAAAGTAGAAGGAAAATGTCATGAAGTAATTGCCGATGATTATGTAACAGCTGAAGATGGTACTGGTGTTGTTCATATAGCTCCAGCCTATGGTGAAGATGATAACCGTGTTTGTCGTGAAAATGGTATTGGTTTTGTAAACCCTGTTGGTTTAGACGGATGTTATACCGAAGGTCCTTGGAAAGGAACACTAGTAACTGATCCAAATTTAGAAATTGAAATAATTAAATGGTTAAAAGAAAATGATAAATTATTTAAAAAGATTAAAATAACTCATGACTATCCTCATTGTTGGAGATGCCATTCACCACTTATTTGTTATCCAAAACCAGCTTGGTATATTAAAACAACAGCTTATAAAGATAAAATTATTGAAGAAAACAAAAAGATTAATTGGTATCCTGACTATGTTGGCACAAAACGTTTTGCAAACTGGCTTGAAAATATGATTGACTGGGGAATTTCAAGAAATAGATATTGGGGTTGTCCACTTCCAGTATGGACTTGTTCTTGTGGCCATAAACACGTTATTGGCTCATTAGATGAACTACAAAGCTTAGTAATAGAAGATGTAGATGTAAGAAAAATCGAATTACATCGCCCTTACGTAGATGACTTACATATTAAATGTTCTAAGTGTGGTAAAACAATGGAAAGAGTTAAAGATGTCTTAGATGTTTGGTTCGATTCAGGATCTATGCCATATGCTCAATTCCACTATCCATTTGAAAACAAAGAATTATTTGAAAATCAATTTCCAGCTGATTTTATCGCTGAAGGACTTGATCAAACTCGTGGATGGTTCTATGTACTTCTTGTAATATCAACAATTATTTCTGGTAAATCAAGCTTTAAAAACGTAGTTGTTAATGACATGGTACTTGATGGATTTGGTAAAAAAATGAGTAAATCAACCGGAAATGTAGTTGATCCAATTAAAGAACTTTCTGAATATGGAGCTGATATAGTTAGATGGTATATGTTATCTGCATCCCCAGTATGGACTCCTTTAAAATATGATTCAAAAGGTTGTAAAGAAGTACATTCTAAATTCTTTAATCCATTTAAAAACACTTATACATTCTTCCAAACATATGCCAATATTGACGAAATTGATACCGACACATGCTTTGTTGAATATAAAGATCGTGAAGAAATAGATAAATGGCTATTATCAAAATATAATAAACTTGTTAAAAACGTTACAGATGCATATGAAGCTTATGATTTAAATCAAGTAGTTAAACAAGTTACCTCATTTGTATCAGATGATTTATCAAATTGGTATATTAGAAGAAATAGAAATAGATTCTGGAGTAGTGAGTTAGACAATTCTAAAAAAGCTGTATACATTACCACTTACGAAGTACTAACTGGTTTATGTAAATTATGTGCTCCAATTATTCCTTATGTAACTGAAGAAATATATAGAAACCTAACAGGCGAAAAATCTGTTCATTTAAGTGATTTTCCTAAATACGATGAATCATTAATTAATGAAGAAATAGAAGTTAAAATGGATTTAGTTAGAGACCTAATCTCAACCGGAAGATTCGTTCGTGAAGAAACAAAAATAAAAGTACGTCAACCAATAAGTGAAGCCTTAATTGATGGAAAATATGAAAATATATTAGGAAATTTAGTAAGTTTAATTAATGAAGAACTAAATGTTAAAAAAGTAACATTTGTAGATGACTTATCTAAATATATGAATTTTACAATTAAACCTAACTTTAAAGTATGTGGCTCAATGTTTGGACCAAAAATGGGATTATATAGTGAAGCATTAAAAAATCTAAGTATTGAAGATGAAGAAGCCTTACTTAAAGAAGAAACTATTACAATAGATTTTGATGGCGAAAGACTTGATATAACTCCTAACATGGTAGATGTAAGAATAGAAGCCAAAGATGGATTTAATGTAGGCATGGAAAATAATAAATTTATTATCTTAAATACTGAATTAACTCGTGAACTTTTACTTGAAGGAATTGCTCGTGAATTTGTATCTAAAGTACAAAATTTAAGAAAAACAAGTGGTTTAAATATTGAAGATAGAATTAAACTATATTATCATGGAGATAATGAAGTTAATGAAGCCTTAACAATGTTTAAAGATTATGTAAAAGAAGAAACATTAGCAACAACCTATGAAGAAAAAGAAGTAGGCGAGACAATCGAAATTAATGGACATAACGTAACTATTTTAATAGAAAAGAGTGAATAATTCTTTTCTATTTTCTTTTTCGACAAATTATTCTTAATTTATATTATATTCTATAAGTGTGATAGGAAAGGAATAGATTTATGATTGGAAAAGTAAAATGGTTTAATAATAACCTAGGATATGGATTTATTGAATGTAAAGGATTAAGTGATATATTTATTCACTATTCTAATATTCAAATGAAAGGTTATAAAACTTTAAAGGAAGGTGATACTGTAAATTTTAAACTTATTGAAACTTCTAAGGGATTACAAGCAGAAAATGTAAGTTTAGCGTTAACTGTAAATGCATAAAATACTATAATTTAGCACTTGATATAAAAAGTGCTTTTTTAAAATACAAAATATTTTACTTTACATCAACTCATCTATCAAAAGTAGTTTTTTAAACATATTTATGGTAAAATGTAAATAGGGAGAGTGATAAATAATATGGAAATTAATATTAGAGGAGATAAGTTAAAAGTTACCGATGCAATCAGAAATCATATTACTGAAAAATTAGGTAAACTTGATAAATACTTTGGTGCAGATGCTCACATAAGATGCAGTGTTGTTATCAAAGTTAAAGATAAAGACCAAATTATCGAAGTAACTATTCCGACTGACAAATTTACATTAAGAGCAGAAGAAAAACATGCTGATCTATATGCTGCAACTGATTTAGTTGTTGATAAATTAGAAGGTCAAATAAGAAAACATAAAGCAAAATTAAAAAAATATAAAACATTTGCCCCTGTTATTAATGATACAACTGACATAGTTGATGAACCAGAAGAAAAGATTGTAAAAAGAAAAATTTTAGAAATTAAACCAATGGACGAAGAAGAAGCTATTTTACAAATGGAACTAATTGATCATGATTTCTTTGTATTTAACAATGTTAATGAAGGATGTATCTCTGTTTTATATAAAAGAAAAGATGGAAATTACGGAATAATTGATACAAAATAAAAATGTAGAATTTAACCTCTACATTTTTTATTATAATTTATTTTTTTTTAATTAGCACTTTATTTGTAGTATAATTTCTATCTTTAGGTATATCGTATTTTTTGATTAAATTTACTTTATCATTATTATTATAAAATAATGAGTAATTACTTCTGTCTCTAACTAATTGTTCATATTCTAATCTTTTTGATTCTAATTTTTCAACAGACATACCATATTTTCTAGCTGTATTACTATATTCATCCTCAATTAATAAAGCTTCCTCTTTAAGTTTATTTAATTCTTCTAATATACATTCAATATTCATATTTTTAGATTCTATTTGATTATTTAATCTATTCATTATTCTTTTAATATCGTTAAGATCATATACTCTTAATAAAATAGCTAAAACATCCAATAATGCTCCAAGCACAGCTCCACCAATTGTAAATGGAATAATATATTTAGTACTAATTCTACTGTCAGATTTATCTTGATATGTTTCTATAACTAGTGTACTTTTATCAGTTGTATTTTCTCCGATCTTTAGTGTATCAGTAGCTTCAGTATATTGATATTTGAATTTAATATTACTATCAACTTTCCTATTTGTATCATGAATACCTTCTTGAGAATCTCCTGCAGTAGCAATAAAAGGAGTATTAGAAGAACTAACATAATCATATGCTTTAATATTTCTAACATATCCTTCACCAACTGGATTTTTTCTCCAAGGATCACAAACTAATACAGTCGCAGCATAAGTAGTTACTTTATCATCATATTCATAACTAATATCACCAATCACATTACCAGTATTTAAATCAACAGTTCTCGTAATTGTTTTATATTCAGTGATTTTATCAGATTTAGCTTTACCAATTAAACCGCCAGCGCTAATTGTTATAATTGGAACTAATACAATTGAACAAGCTTTAGAAATAAGCAATGCTTTATTAATTTTTAAATTTTTAATTAATCCTTTATTATTTTTAAGTTCTTCTTCTAAAGCATTTCTTTTTGTGATTAATCTATTATTTTTCTTGTTAACTTCAAGTATAGCAGCTCTTTTTCTTTCTTGATATTCTGAATTAGTTTCACCAATAGTTTTAAGAGATACCTTCTTTATAACATCTAAAGTTAAATAATCATATCCTAATCCCTCAGTGGTAATTCCTTTTAAATCTTCATCAATAAGATCTTCTTGTGATAATTTATTTAAATCTCTAGCTAATAATCTAGCAATATTCTCTTTAATACTGCTATTATTTAATTTCATAATATAATTAAAAATATCATTTCTTTCAAATATCTCTTCATGTAATATTACATTATAAATAACTTGATAAGCGTTTTTAACTACTTCTTTTTCTTGATCGTTAAGATTGTTTTGTAAATTATTTATAGTCGAAACTAACCTTAAAGTTTGGTCTATTACATCACCAATATTATCACTACTAATATTTTTAACTTCAATATTAATTTTAGATATTAATAAATGAATTTCATATAATGGCATTAATTCATTTTCAATCTTTTTCTGTAAATCGTTTAATCTTTTTATATAATTATCATAAATAAAACTTTCATAATCTAGTTGCATTCCTTCGTATAACATCTTATTAGAAAAACTAGAATCATTGCTTGCATCATTAATAATTTTATCTAATTCTTTTTTGTATTCAGAAATATCAAATAATTGATTAATTTTATTAAATATTCCTTCTATATTTTTAACCATTGCATCATATTTTTGATATCCTCTAGTTAAATCAACATCATTAAATTTATTCATCGTTATCCCCCTAACAAATGTGTAATTATTCTAGCATAAAATGACAAAAAAGTCAAATCACTTGTTCGTATTTTGATTGACAAAATCAAGCAAAAATGGTAATATAAAGCACATTAAAGGAGATATTAGATGAATAAATCACAATTATCAAAATTAATGGCATATTTATTGTCAATAAGTATATTAGCAAGTGGATGTGGAAAGAAATCAGAATGTGAAATTCCTACAAGACATGTTCATAAATATACTAAAGGTTTTTCTGATGGTACGACAATTACTAAGTATTTAGACAGTGAATATTTAAATCATTTTGGTTACAACTGGAACGAAGATTATATAGTTATAAACAAAGTTGATGAAAAAATGTATGACAAATTATCAAATTTATTTTTAGGAACCGATAACTGGGAATATTTATATAATGTTATGGCGAAACAAGAAGATTACTTAATGTTCTATTATGAATATACAACTATTGAAACATATACAACAACTGATGGAGATGGTAATATAACTTATCATACAAGAACTGTTCATCATGATGGTTGGCATTCTAATCCATATGATTCAGACAATACTGGAAAAACAAGATTATATCATCATAGATTTTATGGCTATCGTTTAGTTTATATAAATGGCAATCCAAAATTAGAAAAAAGTCCTGCCGTTGATGATATTAGAGAAATAATAAATGAGTATCAGTATTTTCCAGAAGATTGTGTAACTGAAACATACGAAACATTTAAGTTTAACAGATCGGAATTACCATATTTAACTCCATCAGATTTTGATACATTTAATGGTCCTGATTTATCAAATAAATCAATTGAATTAGAAAATAATAAAGTTAAATCATTAAAATAATAGAGAAACACATTTATCGTGTGTTTTTTCTTTTACTTTAATTTACACTGTCAAATTTCCATGATATAATAGTAACTTGAGAGGGTGATATAAATGGGTTTATTAAAAAAACTTGTTGATACTGAATATAAAGAATTAAAAAGATTTAATAAAATAGCTGATGAAATAGAAGCATTAGATGAAACATACTCTAAAATGAGTGACGAAGAATTAAAAGGTAAAACTGCTGAATTTAGAGAAAGACTAGCAAAAGGTGAAACTTTAGAAGATATTAAAGTAGAGGCATTTGCAACTGCAAGAGAAGCAGCATATCGTATGATTGGTGAAAAACCATATCGTGTTCAATTAATTGGTGGTTTAGCAATTCATTATGGAAATATTGCTGAAATGAAAACAGGTGAAGGAAAAACCTTAACAACTATTTTACCAGCTTACTTAAACGCATTACCTGGTAAAGGTGTTCATGTTGTAACTGTTAATGAATACTTAAGTGACAGAAACGCTAAATGGATGGGACCTATTTATGATTTTTTAGGAATAACAGTAGGAGTTAACTTAAGAGAACTTACTCCAAGTCAAAAAAGAGATGTTTATAACTATGATATAACCTATTCAACAAATAATGAAATTGGTTTTGACTACTTAAGAGATAACATGGTAACCAAAAAAGAAGATCGTACCCAAAGAGGCCTAAACTACTGTATTATAGATGAAGTCGATTCAATTCTTATTGATGAAGCAAGAACGCCTCTAATTATATCTGGTGGTAAAATGAATTCTGCTAATCTATATATGGATGCAGATCGTGCTGTTAAAAGATTGATTGCCGAAGAAGATTACATTATTGATGAAAAAGCAAAATCTGTTATTTTAACTGAAAAAGGAAGCATTAAAGTTCAAACATACTTTAAACTTGCTAATTTATATGATGCTGAAAATACTGCCTTAGTTCATCACATCAACCAAGCCTTAAAAGCTAACTTTGGTATGAAAAAAGATGTTGACTATGTTGTTGATGATGAAGGAAACGTTGTAATTGTCGACCAATTTACAGGTAGACTTATGCATGGACGTCAATTTAGTGAAGGATTACACCAAGCAATTGAAGCTAAAGAAGGCGTTAAAATAAATGAAGAAACAAAGACTTTAGCAACAATCACATTCCAAAATTTATTTAGAATGTATAATAAAATATCAGGTATGACTGGTACTGCTAAAACAGAAGAAGAAGAATTTAGAGATATTTATAACATGTATGTTATTGAAATACCTACTAACAAACCTTGCATTAGAGAAGATATGGCTGATATGATGTTTGCAACTGAAAAAGGTAAATATGACGCTATTGTTAAATTTATAGAAGAAGTTCATGCAACTGGAGAACCAATTCTAGTTGGTACAATTTCAGTTGAATCAAACGAAAGATTAAGTAAGATGCTTACTAAAGCAAAATTACCTCACGAAGTATTAAATGCTAAGAATCATTTAAGAGAAGCTGAAATAATTGCAAAAGCCGGTGAAAAAGGTGCTATCACAATTGCTACAAATATGGCAGGACGTGGTACCGATATTAAGCTAGGCGAAGGTGTTAAAGAATTAGGCGGTTTATGTGTATTAGGTACTGAAAGACACGAATCACGTCGTATCGATAATCAGTTAAGAGGACGTGCTGGTCGTCAAGGAGATCCAGGATATTCACAATTTTTTATCTCATTTGAAGATGAACTAATGAGAAGATTCGGTACTGATAAAATCAAAACAATGATTCAAAGTGTTGGTTATGATGAAACTCAACCAATAAGATCTAAAATGTTCTCAAAAAGCGTTGAAACAGCTCAAAAGAAAGTAGAAGGCAACAACTACGATATGCGTAAAACACTACTTGATTATGACAACATAGTTTCTGAACAAAGAAAAATAATCTATGAAAAGAGAAACGAAATTTTAGATACAGATGATATTCATTCATTAATAATTGAAATATTTAAAGATTATGTTTTTGAATTTGTTGATAGTCACATGGCTCCAGAAGGATACTTAACAGAAAACGATTTAAAAGCAATTGAAAATAACTTTAATACAATATTAAAAAATCAAAAATTAGATTTATCAAATTATAAAGATAAAAAAGAACAAGAAACAATTGATTATGTAACTGAAATTGTTATTAAAGATTATGAAGAAAAAATTAAAGATGTACCTAAAGAAATGTTAGAAGACTTTGAAAGATATATTGCCTTAAGAGTTATTGATGATGCTTGGGTTGAACATATCAATTCAATGGAACATTTAAAAGAAGGAATTGGATTAAGAGGTTATGCTCAAACTAATCCATTACAAGCTTATGCTTTAGAAGGTTATGACATCTTTGATAAGATGCAAGATAATATTGATGCTAACATAGTTAATTTCTTACTAAAATTAAACGTTAATATTAACCGTAAACCAGTTCAAAAAGGTATCGCCAATGATGGCAAAGAAACCTTAAAAAAAGAACCCGCTACTAATAAAAAGAAGAAAATAGGTCGTAACGATTTATGCCCTTGTGGCTCTGGAAAGAAATATAAGAATTGCTGTGGAAAATAGCTCGCAAACCCCAATAAAATAAGCATTTTTAAAAATTGAAAAAATTATACGTGATTTGTCTAAACAATATAAATCTTGTGAACACAGTGTATTATTAATGAAAGAGGTGATTACTATTAAAATTATTCTAGGCTCTCAAAATAATTCGAAAAAAGAAGCGATAATTATAGCTTTAATAGAATTAGGTATAGATAATTTTGAAATTGAATCTTTAGAGGTTGATTCTTATGTTAGTTCAAAGCCAATAAATGGAGAAATTTTAACAGGAGCACATAATAGAAATCAAGAATTATTAAAGTATTGCATAGAAAATAATATCAATTTTGATTTACTAATTAGTATTGAAGGTGGATATGAGCAAATTAATGATTATTATTTTATAATTACTTATGCGTCTATTATGGATTCAAGTAAAAATGAGTACTTTGGAAAATCACAAGGGTTACAAATAACTAAAGCTATGTTTGATTAGGTAAAGGATGGTAAATCACTAAATAAAGTAATTGAAAAAATAGTAGGTAATGAAAATAATAAAAAGGTAAATGGAATAAGTGGATATTTAACAGACAGTTATTACTATAGAAGTTATTTTGATTCAACTGCTGTAATTAGTGCAATTCAATTTATGCAAAATAGTAATAAAACATATAAAAAATTGGAAATGAATTTAAAAAAATAATTTAAATAATTAAAATCACTTATTGTTATGATTTAAATTCAGTGGTGTGTACAATGTCCACAATTTGTCCACAGTAGAGAAATATTTATAATATAAATAGTACGGATAATACAAATAATATAGATGTTACCTAGTCTGGAAAAGCCTGAAATACAGGTAATATTATAAATACAAATAATACAGATAATATGGGAGTACAAAGTTTCATGTGGATCCGGAAAGAAGTATAAAAACTGTCACGGAAGATAATAAAAATACCACAAAAGCCCAGTAATTATGGGCTTTTTTCATATTCCAAAAACTTCAGAAAATTTTTAGATACCTTTTTGGATACCATCTGCTAAGCATCTAAAAGCTATCTAGATACCCAAAAATTTGGTAAGAATACAAAATTTTTGCATTGTTAAAAATCACAGTATTTCCTTTATTTATAAGGATTTACAAAGATTTTACTTTCAAAAAAAGATGAAATTGTGTCCAATGCCAAAATGACATTGGTAAGCGAGTTTAAAACATATAATATTAAATAAAAATAAAGAATAATATGGTATAATGTTTATAGGAGGGTTTTATGGAAATAGGACAATTAAAACAAATATTAATACAATCTTGGAATTTGGAAACATGCTCACCAGGATTAAGAGATAAATGGAATGAAGAAAATCCATCAATAGGACAATGTGCAATTACAACTCTAATAGTAAATGATTTCTTTGGCGGAAAAATTATGAGATGCATGGCATCATCCGGAAGTCATTACTACAATATAATAGATGATGAACTTGTTGATTTAACAGTAGAACAATTTTTAGGAGAAATTCCTCAATATGAAAATGGTGAAGAGAGAACAAGAGAATATTTGTTAAGTAACAAAGATACAAAAAATAGGTATGAGAAATTACTTTATAATTTAAAACAGTCAATTAGACAGTTTCAGGGCAAACAGTTCAAATTAATTGATTGCAATGGACAAGAGTATTTGAGTAATACCCCAGGAACATTAGCTGGCAATAGAAAATTAAAAATATATGGAAGACTTGACTGCCAATCAGCCAAAAGATGGATTGAAAAAGGTTATTATATTTCAAATAGAGTTTTTTTTCAAAATGAAGGTATAGCAATTGCTGCCGGATATCGTCCATGTGCAAAATGTATGCCTGATAAATATAAAGAGTGGAAAAATGACCAAATAAGAAAAAAATAGATTTCAAATGTGTGCTGATCAAAGAACACAATTTATGTCAGAAGAAGTTTCACAAGAATTTAGAGATCTTTTACAATTATGTAGTAACCAACTTTATCTTGATGAAGATGTAATGGTAAAACAGAAGAAGAAAAAGTTATAAAAATTGCAATACAAAAAAGTATTCGAAAAATACTAATTTTTGAATTTTAGATACTTTTTTAGATACGTTCTGCTAGGTTTGCCGAGTGCTACGGAGTGCTCACAAGTGCAACCAAATGCCGAATTAGCGAGCAAAGTGCTCCAAAAAGCTGCCAAAATACCTAATACAAAAGGCCTTGTGGCTCGGGAAAAAAATATAAGAATTGTTGTGGGAAGTAGTATAAAATAAGAGAAAACTTATAATTATAAAAAATTATAAATTGGTTCGAGTTTTATAACTTGTCCACAAAATATTAAAAATATGTAGTAAAATAAAGGTGTGAACAATGATTATATTTGTTGACACCTTTTAAAATCTAAATAGAAAGGAGAAAAAAATATTGAAAAAAGATTTAGTAACAGCAGAAATAATAGTTAAAGAAAATAAGGTTGGAATACTAAGAGTTGGAAATGTTAATTACATTTCTTTAACTGATTTAGCAAAGTATCAAAATTCAAGTGATCCATCTTTTACAGTTAAAAACTGGTTAAGAAGAATAAATACTATTGATTATATTGGACTATGGGAAGAAATTCATAATCAAGATTTTAATTTGGTCGAATTCGACCAAATTAAAACTGAATACGGTAGAAACTCATTTGCAATGTCACCAACACAATGGGTAAAAAGAACTAAAGCAATAGGAATAATTT